>WLWD01000607.1_pt1 | contig 205132 bp, 169 predicted proteins | sample 6712731 | NCBI WGS metagenome assembly WLWD01 (sample SAMN12718690, study PRJNA576275) | sponge metagenome | isolation source: marine sponge | host: Mycale hentscheli | place: New Zealand: South Island, Marlborough, Capsize Point | collected 2014-11-01
AGGTGTGTATCTCAGTCATCTTGAGTGGAGGTGTGTATCTCAGTCATCTTGAGTGGAGGTGTGTATGCAGGTCATCTTGAGTGGAGGTGTGTATGCAGGTCATCTTGAGTGGAGGTGTGTACGCAGGTCATCTTGAGTGGAGGTGTGTATGCAGGTCATCTTGAGTGGAGGTGTGTACGCAGGTCATCTTGAGTGGAGGTCTGCGTGCTGGTCATCTTGAGTGGAGGTGTGTATGCAGGTCATCTTGAGTGGAGGTGTGTATGCAGGTCATCTTGAGTGGAGGTGTGTATGCAGGTCATCTTGAGTGGAGGTGTGTACGCAGGTCATCTTGAGTGGAGGTGTGTATGCAGGTCATCTTGAGTGGAGGTGTGTACGCAGGTCATCTTGAGTGGAGGTGTGCGTGCTGGTCATCTTGAGTGGAGGTGTGTACGCAGGTCATCTTGAGTGGAGGTCTGCGTGCTGGTCATCTTGAGTGGAGGTGTGTATGCAGGTCATCTTGAGTGGAGGTGTGTACGCAGGTCATCTTGAGTGGAGGTGTGTACGCAGGTCATCTTGAGTGGAGGTCTGCGTGCTGGTCATCTTGAGTGGAGGTGTGTATGCAGGTCATCTTGAGTGGAGGTGTGTATGCAGGTCATCTTGAGTGGAGGTGTGTATCTCAGTCATCTTGAGTGGAGGTGTGTATCTCAGTCATCTCGAGTGGAGGTGTGCATGCAGGTCATCTTGAGTGGAGGTGTGTATGCAGGTCATCTTGAGTGTATGTGTATGCAGGTCATAATTAAAAGTGAAGGTGTGCATGCAGGTCCTCATGGCGTATTGTAGCTATATGTGGCTGATATTAACTAAATCATTCCCCTATAATACGTAGTTTCACTTTTGTAACTAAATTGTTATGAATTTTCATACACTAGCAATTAAACATCAGTTTTCCATGGCATACACTTCTCACAAAACCATTTTATACCATGATACTCACTTACATCAGTTATGTTTACACAAGAGAAGTGGTACCATTCACCACATGATGAACAACATATCATACCGGAACACTTGTCATCTGGCATCCTGCAGTTGCAATATATTTCCTCTTCTTGAAACAGCTTGACTGCTCCTCCAAATGCAATGCGGCGCTTACGCACGATGGGAAACCGGGTTATTGTTCTATTTTCCAAACACTCCAGCAAGTGTTGCCGCAGTCTCTTAATGTCCCAAATACAATTGCAGACTTTGCTACGGTTGCCGAAGACGGAGCAGACTTTGCTACAGTTGATGAAGACGGAACAGACTTTGCTACAGTTGATGAAGACGGAACAGACTTTGCTACGGTTGCCGAAGACGGAGCAGACTTTGCTACAATTGCCGAAGACGGAGCAGACTTTGCTACAGTTGATGAAGACGGAACAGACTTTGCTACAGTTGATGAAGACGGAACAGACTTTGCTACGGTTGCCAAAGACGGAGCAGACCTCATTACGGTTGACTTTGCTAACGTTGCTGAAGACGGAGCAGACTTCGCTACAGTTGATGAAGACACAGCAGACTTTGCTACGGTTACCGAAGATGGAGCAGACCTCACTACTGTTGACTTTGCTACGGTTGCTGAAGACAGAGCAGACTTCGCTATCTTTTCTGAGGACAGAGCAGACTTCGATACTGTTGTTGAGGATGGATGAGACTTGTTAACTGAGGACGAAGAAGAATTAGCAACTGAAGATGAAAAATGACCAGAGTCTGAAATAGCCTTGTCAGCAGAAAAAGTCCCGCAAATAGGTGGTGGAGCACCTATACAAAGAGAAATACTACAAGTCATATTTAATTGAACTAAGCTAAATACAGCAGACCCTCACTTATCCAAACCCTTTTTATCCTAACTTCTTTATACTCAATCACCATTCCTGTAAATTATACTTACATTAATTAGAATTGTGCTGTGCATTAAATAGATGGGAAATCTGGTCCCCATTCAAAATGACTGGGTTTTTTTTTATATCAAAATCTTATGCATATTCAAGCAACCCTCAGTCTCCAGCTTTTCAGATAAGTAACAGCAATTACAAACAAGCCATTAAAAACATACAAAAATTGTCTGCTTACCATAAAAAATTAAACTATAGAGATAGTCTAGGTGCTGACGAGACAGAGCCGTTAACACAGATTCGGAACCTGACACATTATATTTGTCATTGCAAAATGCAACTGCAAACCCCCGATAGCCAAGCTGTTCCAGTTCTGCAAACTGAAAAAAAAAAAAGGAAAAAAGAAAAAAAACAACTTGTTGTAACCTGATACATCACCAAACCTTTTCAATTACCATTTTTTGCATCTGGCAGAATATTTGCCTAGCTTTTCTTCCTACTTGACGTTCGGACAACTCAACATCAGGTGTTACATCTTGAATGTAATGATCCTTCTCCTCTTCATTTAGCGTCTCATACAGTTTGCTAGCATCCTTCAAAAGTTGAATGTTACCACTCAACTTGGACTTCTTCCCTCCTACATATAAGATGATAGTAAAAAATAACGATCAATATTTAAAACAAGAATACCTTCTGATTCAGCAAACTTCTTCACAAAACACTGCCACTTTGTTAATTGTCTGGTTGGTTTAGGCAAACCAATCACTTCAGCTACAGCCTTCTTCCTCCTATTTTTTCGTCTTATCCAATCCTACAAATCAAAACAAAAGAACATTGTCTACCACTACGCTCAATAAATTTCTCCATAAAGACGAGTAATACTCATAACCCCATGATTGCATGTACATGACATGTTAAGTGAATACATACTCACTGGTGCAGTCGTGAGCCGAGTAACAGTCGCTATGGACTTCTGCTAATCAAATAATTTGTTTTTTGTTATCGCAATTCGGACACTTGACCAGTCAACAAAAAAATTAACCTTTTTTGTATTGTTATGTGACGTAGTTCTTCGAGAAAAGAAAAGAAAAACAACATTGAAGCCATACAGACTTCTTTAGTATTTTTAAATCATTGAAAAACTGCTCACAGGTAAGATGAATTTAAGACAGTCCCGCACCCAAAATATTTTCCAGTTATGGACTTCAAACACTCAGATTATGTTGCAAAGAAGCCTAAAAATAGTCTTCCGTTTAGAAGCTCATAAATAACAGCTTCCTATCAAAATAATTAAAAACAGTAGACCTGGGTCAAGCTTCAATAATCTGCAAGCTCTGATTCTTGCTAGCATTGTTTATAGGCTGTCTGAAGATATATTGGGTGCATTAGTTGTCCTGATAAATCTAGTAAATACCTGATCAAAATGCTTAATCAGTGAATTTGGATTTGGTATCACTACCAAGCCCCTTCCATCCAAAAGTAACAAAACAACAAACAAACAAATGTAAACTCTTTAGCTTGTAGTCCCCCTCTTGAGAGACCACCCTGACAAGAAAATTTCCTCACAGTTAAGACCACTTCTAAAAAGACTGAAAGTATGCTTTTCATTATCCCCTAATCAAAGACAACAGCTCTTGAGAGACCACATTTACTGGGACCGTAGGGTGGTCTTTGGAAAGGGGGACTACTTACATTATTCTTCATTCACCGACAAGCCAATTGCTTGTGAAATTTCGCAAACTTTTAAAAACAAATAAACATGCATAATGGTTCTAGAAGTTAAACACATCAGTCTGTGAAAAAAGAAGCACAATTCCATAATTTTATCAATTTATTCACTGAACAAATGTTATTTTTATTATTTTTCAATCACTTGTGATATTCTTGGGGGAGGGGAACTGAGCCCTTGGGAAAGGGGGAATCCCAGTTCCTCCCCCCTTCCTCTGTACGAAACCTTGTACCTACAATTTTTTTTTTCACATTTTAGGACTTACGACACAATTAAAATCCCACAATTTGGTCATAGTCTCCTCTCTCGTGCTTATAAGTAACAACTATAGTTGGCATAAATTTCTGAGCCCACTCACTTTGACACATGCTCATTACTAATATGCTGAAAGAAATAAAGCCTACAAACATTAAAAAAGGGGAAAAGAAAAAGAAAAAAGAATGGGTGGGTGGGTGGGATGAGGGAGAGCACCTTTTGTTCACCTTAATTTAATTGTAAACATATTATATATTCATGCAGCTAGACTTGAGAGAGTTTTGCTTGCTCGTCAGCAAACAGCTATTATCCATAAGTCAGTATTTCATACAGGGGGGGAGCCCTGGGATCCCCCCCCCCCCCCCCCCCCCCACACTCATTTCTTTACACAAACTTTTATAATAGAAATATACTAATTACAGTCTAATGCGCCTATTTTTTTCTTTAAAAATGTCTAGAATTTCATTAAAATCAACTTCCTTCATGAGCAGATGACCTTAAATATGTTTGCTAACACACATATAATAACCTATAACCAAGTATGAAAGCAGCCACAAAAATATGCAGTCAGGTTGTGAATAGGATTTCAAAAGTTTTAACTTTCATCATGCACATACTTTGTAGGATTTTTCAAATGTTTCGGGTTGTAACCCTACAAGTAATCATATGCTGTGAAATCACCTAATAAAAATATAGTATTTCTACTTCAAACGATTGAGTTTTCTCAGTTTATCTTAACAATAGTCCCATTATCCGAATGTTAAGACTGCAATTTTAATATTTCTGAAAAGTAATTTCAGTCTGAATTCATAATTCATCCTTTAAAGCAGGAAGCACCATATATAGAGATTAAAATTTCATTTGCGCATGTATCGTTCCACCTCCCCCCCCCAAGCAAAAAATCCTGTATGAATCCCTGTAAGTTGTGATCTGTACCAGGTTGGTACCCTCAATTCTCTCTTATCCGGACTTCTCTAATGTGACAGTCTTTGTGAAAAATGTGAACATTACCAACAGTGCTTAACACATACACACCCTTAACAATACACACACACATACACACCCTTAACACACACACCCTTAACACACACACACACACACACCCTTGACATACACATGTGCACACATGCATGCACACACTCGCGTGGCAAACACACATATGCATACACACACTTTCAATAAGGCATTTCTGAGATCTCACAAAGACAGTGATCACTTGATGCTTAAACTCCCTGGATGACATGTAATTAGGCATACATAGTAAGTTAGCTTTGGTAAAGACCATATTAAAAACAACTTTTTTGGCAAGTATACTCCTGTTAAATGTTTGTATACCAAAATATATAGACATGAGACAGTCACCTGCATCACAACCATTATCACAGTAACATCCAGAATCAAGCAATTCATAGATCGCGAATATTTTATTATCCTCACTACCATCTTGGTGCACAACATACAATCACAATTCAAGCAGTGATTTGACATGAATTGCCATGTAAATAGAGGTGGCTGGTTACTTATAGATCCGCTTATACTTCCGCTAAAGTATCCTTTTTCAATGTAAAATCAGAAGCCAACACTTTAACAGGCAAGGTGCAACCCTTTTCCATACCAAAAGTACTGATGCCATAAGTCGGCATGGAACATCAACTTTAATGATACACATTCAATTTACTGAAATCCTGTTTCTGCACAAGTGGATGTATAGCATGGTTCAAGTCCATTTCTCCATGTAGTGGCTAAGTAAATGGTTTGACTATGCCAGACTATCCCACTCACTCACCATCCTGCCTGCCAGTTTATTCACATGCAATAATCAAAATGTCACTATATCGTTATTAAAAATTTCACTAACCTGGTGAAAAACACTAGACCTGATACATAATTTCTAATAGCAAGCAAACGCTAACACACCTGAATTTGTTTGAGTTTAAGACCAGTACCCTCAATGGCAGCCCTGATCTCTTCCTCATGATCCTTTCCCCAGCCAGTCATACCATGGGAGTATAGGCTTTCTAGGATAGCTGTAGCACTGCTTGGAAACTTCCCACACCCAGAAGTTACTCTTCCAACACTGGCCGCTACGGACTCAGCTCCTAACTCATCGGGAGACTCGATGTCAAATTCTAGGTCGGGCTCGGCCATAACTATTACAAGAAGGCAAGACAGCAAAGGCGCCACGTGGAAATAGATTTAATAATAAGGTAATTAAAAGCTCTCACGTGATAAAATGCAGCACATCTATAAACACCTTCGCCAGTCATCTGTGGTCTAAGGTGTCCTTAATTTAAGTCTGCCGTGACGGGGAAAGGTATTCGAAGCGGGTGACTGCATAGGGGGTGGTAGGTGGGCATAATTAGAGTGCCCACGTGGATGCGCGAGCACAACCTTATGAGAACACGACAGAGAGAAGGAAACAGTCAAGTTTTTCTGATGGCGTCTGATGGACTTAGCGGTTCTAAAAGGAGGAAGGGTACCAGTGGAGAACCCCTGCCAGGTGGTGGGGAGGCGGTGGAAGAGAGGGCTGACGCAGATTTTGACAGGAGAGTCGAAGCTAGAGTTGAAGCTAGAGTTGAAGTGATGGTGGAAGAAATTTTGTGCCGGCAGGCCAGTGCTAGACCTACGTCATCAGCCCCTGGGGGCAGCAGTACTAGTGGGGCCATCGAGAAATTGGCAAGCGAGACAGCCCAGAAGACTGGCTGCAGTAGCGGGACTAGTGGCACCACAGCTGGTATGTTGGACTTGCTATTAAGAGCAGTAGGGGGTAGTTAGGGCAGCTGTGTTTCTCAACAACTTTGGGGGGGTCAAGCCATTTTTTTTTTTTTTTTTTGGTGGGGTGTTCGTCCAAAAAGGGAAAAAAAAAAGTATCTGGAGCTAGCCACCAGAATCTTCACTTATTCAGAGTAGTTGTAGCCTACTCTACTGGGGCAGGGATGGGTGTGAACCTTACAGGGTTTGAGGCTCTATTATGGGGGTGATTAATGCATGGGTGTGAGGCAGTCTTTCTTGCAGCCTAGACTGGGGCATGTGGCCCACTTGGTCTGGGTTGACTATTGTTCTATGGGCTTGTGGCTCAATTTCTGGGTGGCATTTATATGGGCAAGTGGCCCAAATTTGAGTGTTTATAGATTAGTGTGTGTGGGTAGATGACTCACTGTAAGGTCAATCTATAAAGGTAGATCAATGTGGAGCATGTGGCTCAGTTTACAGTACTTATATATGGGCATGTGGCCTATTTACATGGATAAATCAGTGATGTGCCTGAGCATGTGGCTCAATGTGTGGCACTGACATGTGGGCATGTGGCCCAGTGTACGTGGTTAATTTAGTGATGTGCTTGAGCATGTGGCTCATTGTGTAGCACTGATATGTGGACATGTGGCCCAGTTTATATGGGTGGATCAGCGAGGTGCTTGAGCATGTGGCTCAGTTGCATGTGTTCTATTTTGTCATGATGCGAGATTCACCTCTACTAGTAGTGTTGTGACCAATGTTGGTAAAGGCCTGGCATTGTAAATATTGTCAGGGTGTGCTGGGGAACGTTGGCAGCGAGACCAATGTGCTAATGGCACTGGTTTGTGTTGTTTCTGTAGGCCTGGGCATGGTTGATGAGCGTGCTGTTGCCGCCTTAGGGCTACCGAAGTCCACAGTGCCTGAGTTGGTTGTCTCAGAGAAGGCCAACTGTCCAACAGATGGGGCAGCAAAGTTAGCTGGTGGAGAGGTCCAGAAGTTCTCGATGGGCGTGACACTGCCTATGGTCCCCACCAGGCTAGTGAAACGTATTCTGTCTGGGGAGTACGTAGACATGGGGGAATTGTCCCAGGAGGCTCTTCGGGCAGAATTTAAGCGAGCCACAGAGGGGGAGGACCAAAAGTCGTCAAAGGCAAAATCTCTCCGGCAGATTGCTGATCGAGATGCCTGGGCAGCTAGTTTTGCTCAGTATGCAGGAGTGGTGTGCCGCTCTCACCCGGAAAAGGCTGTGGCTTTGTGGGGTCACTTGGCTGTCGTGATGTCCTGTCAGAACAGGACCATTTCAGGGTGGTGGAAGACATATGATGAGTCGCTACGGCACAGCTACTCCTCTATGGAAGAGGCTACTTTTACCCTGAATTAGTGCCTGTTCACTCAGGCCATGGTGGAGAGTTCTGAGTCCATGCAGCGGCCCACACCCCCAGTATCTACTTTGCCAGTTCCTCCAAGACCCAAGAGAAGGAGAGCACAGGCCTGCTTTGCCTGGAATGATGGCAGGCCCTGTTCTTCGATCCCTTGCCGTTTTTCGCACTGCTGTGCTAGATGTGGTGGTGACCACGCTAGGAGGTTTTGCCCTCCCTTAGTTGACACACCTTCGGTGGAGGAAGGTCGCCGTGGGCTGAACTGAGGAGCGGCTCGTTCATGAAATGAACTGTATCTGTACCCATCCAGATGGGGACTGTTAATTTGCTTGTGTGACACCACCCTTGTTATGTATGGTGCTATATATATGATCATGAAATTGTTGTGCGGAGATATCATAGCTTGTTATGGGTAGGTGTTATGGGACTATATAGATAGAGTTGGGGGTAGTAGTTGAGGGGATTGATTGGGGAAAAAATATATAGGCTGGTGTTCTTTCTCTGCATGTTAGATGGGTGGGTTATTGTACTCTCTGCTTGTTGCAGGTGTACTTGGTAATGCCTATGTGTACATGGCCGACTTGCTAGCCATCAGTGACAAACGACCAGTGGGTCTAACTTCGTGGCCTGACATTCCCAATTGGAGCAACATAGTGACACCTATGGTGGTGGGGGAGTGGGACAGGCTGTTAGCATCTCACCCAGACCAATCGTATCGAAGGTACCTAGTCGATGGCCTCCAGTATGGCTTTTGGATTGGCTTTAGCCATGGAGTGGCTGATTGTAGAAGTGCTGTGTCAAATATGTCGTCTGCTAGTGAGAGGCCTAGTGTGATAGACGAGTTTGTTGCCACCGAACTTGCAGCTGGAAGGTTATTTGGGCCGGTCGAGGCTATTCATTCTTCACTGCACATAAACCGATTTGGGCTTGTCCCAAAGGGTCATGGTTCTGGAAAGTGGCTGTTGATTGTAGACCTCTCTTTTCCAGCTGGAGGAAGCGTGAATGATGGGATTGACCCAGCCCTGTGTAGTTTACAGTATACTTCAGTGGATACTGCCTGTCAGAACATTCTGAGATTGGGTCAAGGAGCAAATTTAGCAAAATTTGATGTATCTGGAGCTTTCAGGACAGTGCCTGTTCATCCAGACGACCGCCACCTCCTAGGTATGCAATGGAGAGGTCACACTTATGTTGACAAAGTGCTCCCTTTTGGCCTTCGGTCGGCTCCCAAATTGTATAATGCCATTGCAGATGGCTTGCTGTGGGTATTGGTGAGAGTAGATCAAGTTACGAGCATCCACTACCTGGATGATTTTCTGATATTTGGTGCATCAGACTCGCCTCAGTGTGGGGAGTCTTTAAGCAAGGCATTAGCCCGGTGTGACGGGTTGGGCGTGCCAATATCTCCGACAAAGACGGAAGGTCCTGCTACCAAGCTTGTCTTCCTAGGTATTGAAATTGATTCAGTGTCAATGACTATTAGCCTACCCCCTGAGAAGTTGAGTCGTCTGCGAGCCATGATCCGAGATTGGGAATCCAAGAGGTCATGTACCAAGAGGGAGCTTTTGTCCCTCATTGGCTATTTGCAGCACACATGCCGTGTGATTAGGCCTGGACGTTCTTTCCTTCGGCGCATGATCGATCTCTCAGCGGGGGTTAGGGCATTACATCATAAAGTGCGATTGAATGCGGGGTTTTGATCAGACCTTAAGTGGTGGAACTGCTTCCTGCCGGTGTGGAACGGCACCTGCCCTATGTCCAGTGTTGTCAGGGGAAAACCAACGGTGGTACTGACTTCCGATGCGTCGGGCTCATGGGGCTGTGGGGCATACACGTCAATGGGGGGTTGGTTCCAGCTCAAGTTTCCGGATAGCTGGCTAGACGTCCACATAACTGTGAAGGAGCTGCTACCAATTGTCCTGGCCGTTGCACTGTGGGGACATCTGTGGAAAGGTGTAACAGTGTCTTGTAAATGTGACAACATGGCAGTGGTGGCGACTGCAAATTCTGGGAGAAGCAAAATGGACAAGGCCATGCATCTGATGAGATGCTTATCTTTCTTTTTGGCACAATGGGATGTGACGTTAGTGTGTCAGCATATTCCTGGTGTGGAAAATAATGCTGCTGATGCATTATCCAGAGACTCTCTGTCTTTGTTTCAGCAGCTGGTGCCGGAGGCAGCAAAGGATGCCACTCCCATTCCAGAAGGCCTCATTCAGTGCCTGGTCACCAACTCCCCGGACTGGACAAAGGTGGACTGGGTGACCCTGTTCAAAAGTACTATATGATGGGCCTGGCTGATTCTACACACAAATTGTACGCATGTGGGGTGAGGAGGTTCACGGGAATCTGTGCAGCTGCTGGGCGAACACCTGTGCCGGCGGATGAGGATACTTTATGCCATTTTGCAGCTACCTTGGCAGCGGAGGGTCTGCGACATAAGACCATTAAGTCTTATATGGCGGGAGTTCGTCACCTTCACATTTCCGAGGGTCACGGTGACCCCTTCTCTGGTGGACTTCACAGATTGCACTATGTCTTACGTGGTGTGAAACGTGCTGAGGGGATGTCCGGGGTGACGAAGCGTGAGCGAAGGCCAATTACTCCCGACCTCCTTCGCAAGATCAAGAGTGTGTGGGATCCTCGTGCACATGAGGCAGACATAGTGATGCTATGGGCTGCATGCTGTTTGGCATATTTTGGGTTTATGCGGATTGGGGAACTCACGGTGCCAACAGAGGATGGTTATGATGTTTCAAGTCACTTATCATGGGGCGACGTGTCAGTGGATGACCCAAACTCTCCATCTAGGATGGAGGTGCGTATAAAGGCATCTAAAACTGATCTTTTTCGTCAGGGAATCTCTTTATTTATTGGCAAAGTGGCATCAGATCTTTGCCCTGTTTCTGCTATACTAGCATACATGGTAGTAAGGGGTAAGAGTGAGGGGCCCCTCTTCAGGTTCAGAGATAGAAAACCACTGACTAGGCAGAAGTTGGTTACAGCTGTAAAGAATGCTTTGGAAAAAGCTGGAGTTGATCCCGGGCAATACTCTGGGCACAGTTTCCGTATTGGGGCGGCTACCACTGCAGCAGCTAGGGGGCTGGAAGATTCTACAGTGAGGACATTGGGCAGGTGAAAGAGCCTTGCATACTTAGAATACATTAGGATTCCAAGAGAACGATTAGCTGCATACACCTCAAGAATTTGTTAGTCACTCATCATTCACTCTGTTATTTGTGTTGATTGTATATTATGTTTCCAATGTGCTAAGTGAGTCTCTCTCCCCCTTCTCTGTCTTGGTCTTGGCCTGGGGCGGGTGGTCGTTCCTTCTTTGGCGGAATTAAAGGGGCTTGCCCCATCCCCTTTTAATTATGCCCCAGTCAGCCCAAGCTGATTGGCGGTGGGGTTTCCGGCCCTACCTGTGCCAAACAACTCAGCTACTAGAGCTGCGGCTAAGAGGTGAGTAGGAGCGTGAATGACTGAAAAGACAGGTAGGTTACAATGTATCCTTATAAAGTATAAAGTGAAGTTGATATAATTCATGGTTCACGGCCAAGACAGAAGGGAATTGCTGTGAACAATGGGGTGTATATGGGGATGAGCCGCAGGATTAATTCTGACCCACTACACCCAAAATACAGACTATAACAAGATATTGCGTTACTTGAAGAAATTTCGCGAATAGAATTAATATAACGACCTTGTGCAGAAAGGCTGACCTCCACCTTTGACCTCAAACGCTATCTGGAAGCCCGCTTTCACTGCTGAAGTGATGGCGTGGTAAGTGTTCTCAGGTGTGTGTCGGTAGTATAGAGAAGTATGCAAGCGGCTGAAAAAGGGAGGAGCTACAGCTACTGTAGTTTCAAAGAGGTTGAATTCCAGAAATCCACCATCACTATCATCAAGAAAGGCAAGGGTAAGTTGCAATTCTAAAATGAATTGCTTTTTAAAAATAGCCCACTTTGGCAACAACTCTTCTCTTATGCTAAGTTTTAACAAAATGTAACTCTGTCTTTACACTCGTAATCCCCCCAAAAGAATCCTGCATGAAACCCCGCTTCTGCGACTACTGAAAGGACCTGTTCTTTTGGAAGGAGATTATTTTGTAATAGCTAGGTAGTGTTTAATAGCGCTGAGGGTTCGCACCTTTGCTGCTTCATTATTGATAGCAATCTCACCACCACCTCACCATACTTCATCCAATTAGAAAATACCTGCAGCAAAATTCCTGGCCAATGCTAACATTAGCAATGGAAAGAAAAGTGTGAAAAGTGGCAGAATTAGAGTGGAATAAGTTCTTTGACAGAATTTACTGTGACTTACACTATTACTGTCTTTTGCTACATACTAAGATATGATATGGACAGAAAATTTTGGTATTTAGGATTAATAGCATGAGAGATGCAAGAAATTTGACATGTCAAGGTTCTAAATGGTACTACACAGATTGTGATAGCTGCCCACTCTGTGCTAGCTATTGATCTCTCTTGTTTGCTTGCTAGCTACAGACTGACTGGTGGGCAGTAAAATACAATTAGGAAAGAACACCGTCTCTTCATTCAGTAAGACTGGTTTAATTAAGAAAGTATAACATGTTTAATCATAGCATGTTTATAAATTGGAATTTTAATTGGTTCCATCATTACCTCCTGCACACACAACTCATGCAGATTGCCTCATGTATAATGGCGATCCTCGTTATTCAGTTTTGACACAGTTTTTCTTTTTCATTCATACTTACCCAAGGGGCTTTCCCACAGCATGATGGGAGACATAACAACAACAAAAATGAGAACAAAAAAAATCAACAACATCTTTGCAGCTTGTTATAAAAATGATTCAGCCTTATTTAGATTCTCTATAAAGTGGATTTTCAAAAATTGATTCCAAGGCAGAGAAATACAAAGTGGGGAAATGCTGTATGGAGTTGGCATGGTGATTGTGATGTAATGAAAATATAATTACCCAGAACAACAAAGGAAAGATAGAAGGTGCCAAACATGCCCAACCAAGTGAGTCCACTATCCCAGCTCTCCTCACAGCTAATTTATGAGAAGACCGATCGAGAGGCATCACATTTCAGAATTAGAACTGGAGCATGTGATCCATTAGATCCTCATTCATGGTTGGTTTAGCAAGTCTATTGAATGAAAGGATCTATTTATGTGCAAATGCAGGAGTTCAGAAGTATGACTGCACTATCCAATCAGATTGCTCCATTGCACTCACATGACCACCAGAAGGGCCTATATTATTAGCTAAGCTCAGTTTCTTCAAAGTTCAGTTCTAACTTCAAGTCCAGAATATTTCAGAATGATGTGGTCACGGAAAACTCTGGCAAATACATTTGTTAGGAATCACACGAAAAACATCAAATGCTGGTACAAAATATCTCTTGCATTGTGAGAGGGAGTGTGATATGAGGTGTGCATAACTGCCTTATGGCACTTATTGGTAGCTATAAGGTGCACCATACTGGCTTATTCTCCTAGCTTATAACAGTGGCATTATTGTCAAAATCACTTTTTTTGTTGTTGTTGTTGTTGTCAATATCTCTTATATATCCACAATTTTACTCCTGCAGCCCTTTCATGAAGTGTTTTTCACCTTATTTGCGGCAAGTTCCACTGCCCAATTCCTCTATTACTCGTACATACTCGTAAGTCTCGGGACAGCGAAAAAGAGTTGATTGAGTGGCTGCGGTAATCCTATAAATTACTGACAACCACCACCGGAACCACAACTTCCCCCTGAGATCTGGAAGGTATTGAACTGGTACTATATGTACTAATACCACCAGACCATTTCCCAGCATAGCTGTTAGGTAAAGGGTCTGACTACACGAGACTTCATTTTAGTCACATTAGACTAAAGTTTTAAATAACTATTTTAAATAGTAGTCATCCCACAATGAGTTATAATGCATGGGAGGGTTTATTTCATTCTAGTATTTACTTGTAGAGAAAGATTACCAAATCTGAAACTGATGATTGATGCTGAGAAAAGGTTGATATGTTACCAGAGAAGAATGCAGCTGCTGCTACTTTAATCATAACCTCATAGAAGAAATGACTTCAGAAATTAATCTAGGTGAGTTCTGTTAGACCAATAATGAGAGATGCATGAGTTACAAAAAGATAAAATAGAGAGATTGGTTAATTAATTCCGTTATTTAGATACTGTTTTTATTAGCCCTGAGCTTGCATGTGTGAGAGGGTTATAGTACTCATTTTGTCAGTCAGTCATCAATAACCTGACGTGTATGATGGCTTCAGAAAACTAGGAAAATTACCAGGAGAACTCCCATTCACCGGGATAAACCAGGAAAATTTCATGATGTGGCAGGGAATCAAGGATAGCAGAGAAAATCAAGAGCATCTCTGCTAAACCAGGATGGTAGGCAATTACGATCTGTGCATAGTGATGCTCAGCTTTGATGTCAATATGGGAGCATAGCCAATAGGACACTCAGAGGGAGGGAGTTTATGTCTGTATGCTTGTGTGTGTGTATGTGTGTGTGTTTGTATTTGATGTAAGTGCCTAGTATGTTCAAGTGTACATGTTTGTATAAACACTGTTTGTTTACATGTCTCTGTATATGTGTGTGTATTTGTTTGTGCATTAGTTTATACGTGTGTACGTGTTTTAATTAATGTGTGTCTTTGCCTCATGTTACACTATGTTTTAATGTGGACATGCATGTGTATGTGTGTATGTATGTGTGTGCATGTGCTTATTGTATATAGTTTGTGCAAGTGTGTCAGTATTTATGTTTGTTTCATGTTATGGGAGTATGTTTTTTTTATGTTAACATGTGTATGTATAATATGAGTGTGCATATGTTTGTGTGTGTGTGTACGTATGTTTGTGTATGTGTGTGTGTGTGCATATGTTTGAATGTGTGTATTCGTGATACGTGAAGAGAGGAATGAGGAGGAAGGATGTGGAGGGGAAGTAGAGGTACCAAGTGGAAGTGAAATGAGGTGTGAAGTAGCCTTGAAGGTACCACACAAATCACACTGTCCCCAGGTAAGGAAGGAGCACTGGTTGAATACAAGACTTGATTTGTTTTCTTTCCTATTATAGACATGGTGTGCTGGGAAATAAAGAAATAAATAATGACATCATCTTCTATATTGAGAAGAGTGGAGTGTCCATTTAACAAGTGGATGAAGACTCTTAAGTGATTGATTGTACAGAACATACTGTAATGAATTGGATTCATATAAAGGATAATAACAGTTCTTAAATTCTAACAAGATAAAAGATAAAAGCAACCTATCAAGACATGTATTAGCACTGTTACATTGCAACTGCAGTTTAAAATCGTTAAAGACTGGTCCATGAGTAGATGAATCCTTTAATTAGTCTCTTTATAAATAGAACTGCAAATGTTCCTGCCAAATTACACGGTCTAAGCCCAGCCCTCACTTACAATAATTGTCCCTTATTGCACTGCTAAAATACTTAAAACAATTTATTTATTTATGCTGTTTCTTCCTATCTATCATAAACAGTTTCTATATAATGAGCAGGTACTACCTTCAGGGAATCATAGTCCTGAGGGCTAGTGTCCTGAGCACAGGAGTGAGGGATATAGTTTGGGACAGACAGAATTGTAAATGTGAGATCAAGTTGATCTATTTGTGATTGAAACAAGTCCGGACTACTTGAGAGAAAAGGAATCACTTCTACATGTCCCCTAATTCTCTCTCACACGCCCACTCACGGAGTCCCAGAGAGTGTGAGCTTTTTATTACAGGGGAGAGGGAGAGTGACTCTTGTTGCTTAGCAACTAGAGTTCAGTGTGGATGGCCACTCAGCTGTGCTGGATGTAGATATTTCTAGTTTCTCTTGTTTTGCAAAACAATTTTAAAGTTCTTGTTTATTTATTTGAAATCTTCTAATAAAGGTCAGTATCAGCAAGAAATACAGCTTCATATATAATAAATTTATGAAATTTTATCAGTAGATATTGACCTGGTGTTACCAAACTCAACACAATTTATACATACCTGTCTATCGTGATGAAGCAGCTATAGACATGGTTTGGGTGAATGAGGACATAATTGACAAAGAATGAAAGAGGAGAAATTCTACCCTCAATAAAGTGTGGAAAATAATTTCCACATTGAGGAGAGAACAGTGGAAGATGATGATGATGAGATTCCATTACTGGAATCTCATCCTTTGTAGAAAGAGAAGTTGTATGCAGAATAGACTCTTTATCAGTAAAACTGAGTCTGTGTAGATTGTGTTGAGTTTAGTAACACAAGGTCAAGACTTTGTTATATTTTCATACAATAAAAATATGGAGACATATACCTCATTCTGATATTAATCTGATGCTCACTTTTAATAGAAGTTTTGAAATGATTGAACAAAGCTTAGAATTGAAAACACAAGATAGCTAACTACCAGAGCGAATGGTCAGCAGGATGTGGCCATCCATTACTCTTCATCTGTGCCCAATACAAAGGAGTAATCTACACGAGAGTATCGTGTGGTTTCATCAGTCACCATAGAAAGGAACAAGTTTGCCTCTACCATTAAAGAAATTTGCAGGTGTATGCTGGAATATGAAGTCATAAAACAAATCATAACCTGTGGGGCTACAGAGATATACTTGGCTGGAGTTCTGGAAACAATTATCCAACAGTGAACAGACCATTGCTAGGTTGAGGCACTGAGCAGATACGAGAATACGAGTCAGCAACTACTCCAAGTAGTAGCCAATATTCTTATTGATTTTGCTCTACTGGTTCTCCTCAATGTGGAAATTTTCTTCCACACTTTCTTGATGGTAGAATTTCTCCTCTTTCTTTGTCAAGTATGCCCTCACTCACCCAAACCATGTCTATAGCTGCTTCATCACGATGGACAGGTAATGTGATTACATTACAAGTATTGAAAGGCATTGTTGCAGCACTTGTAGAAAGAGAGTTTGTGTGTTTTGTAACACAAAGTCAAGATCCACTGTTAAAATTTTATGAATTTCGTTGAATAAAATATGAATTTCTTTCTGTATACTTACTTATTATAGAAGTTTTGAAAATGAATTGAATAATAACTTTAAAATTGTTTTGCAAAACACAAGAAAAAAATTATACTTGCAGTCAGCACAGCCAAGTGGTCACCCATACTGAACTCTAGTCGCCAAGCAACAAGAGTCACTCTTTTTCTCTCTCCTGTAATAAGAGAGTTCAGACTCTAATGAACTCTGGGAGTGGGCGTGTCAGAGATTGTTAGGAGACATACAAATTATTTCTTTTCTCTCATGTAGCTAGTCATTGACTTGTCTTTATTAGAACAGACTTGATCTCACCTTTCTCTGTTGCCCTAAATAGTGCCCTCTCAGTCTGCTAACGTTCAGGACTATAAAAAATCAAATTTTATATATTTTTTCCTCAGTGGTAGTAGCTGTTTAATATATGGAAACTGTAAAAGTATGGTTGCAATGATGATAAGTAGAGACAAGAAGTTTTTGGAGGTGGGGATAGGGAAGCCTTCGTTATTCCCTTGTCATTCACAATTTTTTCCTACCAGATTACATGTACATAATATTATGGTGCCAAGTTGAAAAAGTCTTGCAATGACAACATTTTAGTGATATTCGACTACCATCATAAGTTGTCTCTGTCTTCCAAATGTGGTGAATTGATTTTTCTACTTGAATATTTAGAAAGTGTGACTCCATATGCCTTTTGTGCACAAGCACACATAGCTAGTCACTTCAACATTAGCTATGTCTGGCTGCTCCATACATTACAACTTCCACCCAGTGTGTGTGATTAGTTGTTGTTTTAATTCATATTGAGCAATTACAATACCAAAAACCTCATCTCTCCCCCCCCCTCCCCCCCCCCCCTTAAATATTTATAGCAGTTTACCCAATGCTGTTGTATAGGGCTCGGTAAATTATTCCCCAAATTTTCCCTATAATGCTATTCTCTAATTCTCACTCATGCCACCCATAATGCTTTTCATTTTGCCTATAATGCTCACAATTTTGCTCATAATGCTCACGATTAATAAAAAAAAAAAATCAAGAAAACAAACAAAAGGTTCATCAGAATCATTACTTCCTATAGTTATACTGCAGCATAATTGATGCTTCAATAGTCTCTTCTAGCGAGGAAGTTTGCTGTTCACCAAAACTATTTGATAAAAGTGAAAAAACACGCTCAGCAGCTGCAGAGGATGGCTGAACCAGTAATACTAGTTTGCATGCAGCTGACCAATGGGGGAGCTCATTAGAGTGCTTCTTCCACCACTCTAACTTGTCTATGGTTGGTGACACACCATCTGCTTTTGCCATGTAGATAGGAAGCTCTACTTTCAAATCTTCCAACTTATTATTGAGGAAAGGAAAGGCCTTCAACTGGTCAATGTCAGCAGAGCTTGGACAAAGTTCAGACACCTTGGCTGGATCAAAATATCTGGCATATTTGAAGGCTGTAACAATTGGCTTTAGATCACCTTCAAATTTTTGCTTGAAATAAACAATAGCAGGCTGGATACACTCAGTAGCATAATTTATTAATTGCTGCTTCTGTGTTGGTCTGTTTGAAGACAATTTATTGGCAACAGCTGTAGCATTAGGGAAATTCTGGGCAGAAATAGTAGCCTGAAGTTTAACAATTTCTTCATAGGCACTAAAAGCCAGTGACCCATCTCCCTCCAATCTATAGGTGGCTTTGACAAATGGCTCACCAAAATCAACGGTAATTGCAAGTTCCATCTGCAGCTTCCGATTCTTAGGAGGGTCATTGAGAATGTCAACAATTTTTTTAGAGGAAGGGGGAAGATCATTATTCTCAACAAAAGGAAGCACATCAGCAAAGGTGACAAGCATATGTTTCATCACCTCCCATTTAGACCACCATCTGGTACTAGAGTAAGCAGGAACAGGCAAACCAGTAGCTTCCCTCCAAGCCAATTTTGCTTTTGGACTCCGTGTAAACAGGCCCACCCAAACTTTTATAAATTCATCTAGCACATTTGCATTTATCTTCTCCCCAACATGATCAAGAGTGTGTGAGAAACATCCCACATCTAGAAGACATGGATAAACAATTTTTAGAGTTTGAATTGCTACATTGTTGACTGAAGCACGATCACGCATTGCTGCTACTAGCTGATTTGAAGAAACACTAAGCTCATTAGATAGGCACATGATTAATTGCCTGGCCACTTCTTCACCTGTAAGGCTCTTAGCTAATAGCATCAGCCTGACAACACGTTGTTGTATTTGCCAGTCAGCATCGATAAAACGAAGTACAATAACCATGGCTTCACACACATGTGTGGTACCATCAAAAATTACACCAATATTATTTCCTTTTATGTCTTCTGTGATACTAGCAAACTCCTGTTCACGAATAAAAGGGATAAGCTGAGATAAGTTACTACTATGAGAAAGCCTAAAAGCACTTTCTTCAAACACCTCTCTAAAGCAGTCTACCTTGGCCAGTGGTACGCCAGCTTTCAAGAAAGATTTAACTACTTTAACACGAAAAACTCTCACTTCATCAGAAAGACCTTCTCCAATGGGGTGTTTGTTCTTATCATACTTCCGTAGCATATCAGCTATTGTTTTATCTTGAGCTTTCCTAGAAACTAAAAGCTTTTTGCTACTACCATGTTTAGCTGATCTAATATGCTGTTGCAAAACACTCTTCTTAACAGACACAGGCTCTCTACAAGCCTGACAAAATAACTTTCTTGATACCACAGATAAGTGCTCATTAGGAAATTCTTTAACTCTGGTGGAAGGAGGAATAGAGGGCTCAACAGCAACGGAACCCTTACCAGACCGTAAGCCTTTAGGTGGATTAGACTTCAATTTTCTTTTTCGGGACAAATCGGATGAAGCAGGACACTTCAGCCTGCTCAAAAGATTGGGAACATCAACAGTTTCACTACTGCTAGGGCCAGAGCTGCTGAGACTGATATCAGTAATTTCTTCTCTCATAAGATTAGGAACATCAACCTCACAACTGCTAGGCTCAGGGCTGTTACAAACATCAGGAATTTCAGTCTCTGTATCCATTAGACACTCAGCCATTTTCTAAGCTGGCTAGTAGCTAGTACAGCTAAGCTAAGCTTGCAGCTGCAAGTTACAGCTGCAAGCTAAGCTTAGATGTGTTTGCTGATAATAACACACATGCTTACATACAAATTTTTAATTATTATGTACAACTCAGGAATTCATTCCCAAAATGCTCCAAATTTGACCTATAATGCCAGCATTATTCTTAATGCTTCACTGTACCTAAAATGCTCAAAAAAATGCTAGCATAATTTACCGAGCCCTACTGTTGTATTGGCATAGCCACTACTAAGTTCCTATGCCTGGGTCAATATTCAATTATTCAGTGCTACATCTCTTATCATAGCAGTGATCTATAGCCAGTAGCTAGCTATTTGGTTTATCCATCCATATAGCTATTGAAGAAAATAACAATAATTAGAGATCTCTTGCAAATTTAGACAATTAGCTAGATAATGAATAATGAATGACTAATAATAATTATAATTATATTACTTCACAATTCTCATTGTGCTGATCATCATCAGTCTCGGATATATTTGACAGTTCCTGTTTGCACTCTGCCTCCCTTTCTCCCTGAGTTAGATGACTCTGTTGGCTAGTATGTCCAGCTCCAATAGATGGAATACCAGTAGCAGTTCCATTACTACTGGTATGGCTGTCTTCACGCCTCTTGCCTCCATCATTAGGACTAGCTACTCTAGCCTCATCCTCAGACATGCACACTGATCCAGGTCCATCCTCCCGACCATTAGGTCCGACATACTCTTCCTGAAACTCCTCCTCTAAGTCCACAGTCTCAGCACCGGCAATGCCCCTGTGTGATTGCTCCTTAATTACATCACTTTTATCTTCCCTACTTGAAGTAGACTTGTTTCCACTAGCATCATCATGTTCTTGATGAAGATGATCAGCCTGCATTGACACACCTCCATTTCTACCGGCATACCTGACAGCACTGATACCAGATCCTGCCGGAGAATCTGATCCAAGTCTCTCATGCCGCCTCCTTGAAGCTCCTTTCTTACGTATGGCTTCACACTTGTTCGATCTTATTCTCTCCCAATTCTGATGGAGGAGGTCGCTCTTGGCAACGGGGAGACAGCACAGGTAGGATACCAGGTGCTTGGGGATGGGCAACTCCTTGATCCTTTTCCTGCGAGCGGCTCCTAGAATTCTGCGAGTTGCAATCCTACAGAGGTGCTGCAATGACCAGATCCGACCTATGACAGAACATTGGTAATCTGAATCCACTATACATGCAAGTAAGGATTGTATATATGTATTGGTAATGTAAAACATTTGTAATGGGAATTCACTGCATACATGCACTCAAAGACTTTATATGCAGTCAAGGATTATAATGTGCAGTCTAGGATTTATACACAGTCTAGGATGTATACACAGTCTAGGATGTATGTGCAGCCTAGGATTTATACACAGTCTAGGATTTTACTCATAATATCTATAGAATGTCCATGTTGAGTTGGCGCGACCACAAATGTGGCAAAAGAGGAATGCACTTGGCGAAACCAGAAACCAATTAAGGTCACATGACAGTAGTAGCTCAAATGTCGACGCCCACAGTAAAAACGGGGCGGGTCTAAGGTACGTATTATTACCGTAAGTTTACTTGTTGAAATGGAAAAGAAGCTATGGCAGTTTCTTCCCCGGCTGTATTCAATATATGTTCCGTTCAAAAGTTATTAAAAGTTTTTACCGTGCCAACTCAACTTGGACATACTATAGTGGTGCAAAACGTTCTAGTTCCCCATGAAGATAAAATAACCGAGGTCATTATATTCATTATTTGTTACAAAACAAAGCAACACACAATGGCTACCTAACATTCTATGAATTCATTGTTTCTATTTCACTGACACTTATTATAACTTGCAGTATCATATCAATTCTCTTGGTGATTATAATCCAGGCTAGGACATAGGACAATACACTCAGTTATTTAGGTGTGGTCAGCACTACAAACTGGGACTGAATTAAAACAACAAAAATTATCAAAAATATTTCCTTATTCTACAAAGCAAACATTAAAAAATGCTAGCAAATTGGCTTTTTTTTTTATCAATTGATGGCTGTCAGAACAATAAAGTAAGGATGCAATATGCAACATGTTTATAAGAACTTGCAATCAGAATCTAAGCTATAAGTGATTACAATAGGTATTGACTTGAACTCGAAGAAAAAGACTGACCATAAAATATTGTCACAGTGAAGGTTACAAGATACAGATATTTCTTTCTGATGTTCTGATCTAGCCCAGCAGCTGGAATAGTTGTAATGTTACATACATTGTTTGAATCTGTCCATAGTTTTCATTGAAAGCTGCAGTACATATGTATGTACTTGATCTGTACGCTACTTCATTCAATAACCAGACTATCGCACAACTTGGAAGTTTATGCCAGCCTAACGGTATGATGATCAGTAGCTAAATACTCACCATCAGCCTCCATGATGGTTCTATGACAGACATGGACATGGCTAGCCAACTGGAGCACAGAGCGTGTACCATCTCTCACTGAGCTTTGGTTATGAACTGATGCTCCGTAACACAACAGAAGCTCTGCTGCATGCTTGTTGCTGTGAATCACTGCCTGATGAAGAGGGGTTAAGTTCTGGTGGTCACGGGCATTCACAGAGGCTCCTGAATCCAAAAGTAGCATCATTACGTCCAAATGGCCTTGAGAGGTACAGTGGTGCAGCGGGGTCTGGTCCCAGATGTTCCTTACCATTATGTCTTCCCCAGACAAAATTAGCATCAGTACTGATTCATACGCGCCCTTGTAACAAGCCTGGTGGAGCCTAGAGTCTCCGTCGTCCTTGGGGCTGCTCCGGCGAGGTTTAGGAAGAAGCATGGGCTCCATTACAGCCACTAACTTCACAACTAACGGTAATGAGAAGAATGTTTACGAGGTAACTAAGCACGTGGGAGGTGCTCTCCAAATTGAAATAAACTCTGCTCGACTAGTAGTAAAAAGAATGTCAAAAAGAAAGCTGAGTGAAGGGGGAGATAGTGGGGAGGAGAGTGACTTGTTAACCATTAGGCCCTTGTGAGTGGTTTATCCCCTCTTAGCTGAGGTCGTTAGGGTACTGTGCATTGTTTATACCTACAGAGGGGCAGGTCAAGAGGTGGGCAGGTCCTGCATTATGTTGGAGTTCAAGAATAAGAAGATAATGGTCAGTGTAGATTAAAACGTATCACAGCCATTCACAGCCATTCAATTAACTCCTGGAATGATTGATCCATGTAGAATTGAATAATTCTTTAGTTAGTGAGGTAGCTATATCAACACAAAAGAAAAGATCTTGTATATCTGGGTGAAAAGATGCATGAGTGTATAATTCACACAATATCATGTTAAAATTATTCTGTGTGTGTGTGTATTCCTCCAGTTGGACTGTGGTATTCACCCAGGTCTATCTGGCATGGATGCATTGCCCTATACTGACATGATAGATGCAGACCAGATAGATCTCCTGCTCATCACTCAGTAAGTCTAGAAGTGGTGCTTGTAGTTTAATAGTATGTTTGGAGCCAGCATAATTATGAGACAATGTGTAAATATTTGCACACTAATGTCAGATGGGTAATGGTTATGCTTGTACATGCGTCAATTATTTTAAGGAGGATACTAGTGGTGTGCTTGAGCACAAATGGTGAGCGAGCCTAAAGACTATAATATTTTTATTGACTTCTAACACTGAAGCTACAGAAAATAAGGTCCAGTTTTTAAATTTAGCATACAGGGTAAAGGGATTTCAGTGCCTTTAATAACAACTCTCTGCAACTGCTTGAATTGAAGGAAAAGACAACAATAACAAAACAATACACGTTATTTAAAAGTTTTCTTTGTGATATTCTTTAGCTAAGTAGTGGTTGTAACACACAATGCTTTGACACAGCTGGACATGCACCTACACAGACTTACCTTCGCAGTAGTCTAGTGGACAATGTATTTTCAGTAAATACTGTTGCGCACGGCTTATAACCATGACAAAGAGCGCATTGACTTACCACCGCCACTAACTCGAATAGAAATGGAAGTCCCTTAAGTTTTCAAGTTTTAACTGTACCCGCAAAAGAATTCAAAACGGTAAACAATTCAATTTCTAGGGTGATACGGGTACTGATCGATAAACCAGAGGATTCTGTTTAGTGCAATTTGGGACGGGGTCGACAACCGAACTAACACAAAAACGCGAGGGTCAAAATACAAAAATGCCTTACGTACGTCCATACATATTATATACAAATAAATAAATAAACTGACATCCCCGATTTTCGATTGTGTTACCCCTGTAAGTGTCTCGCTCGCTCGCCAATTATTTTCTTAAAAATTGGAAAAATATGAGGTACAAAATATTTTATGAAGGTCAAAATTTGGTAACGGTTGGATATTATGATGGTGAGTATGTAACAAGAAGAGAATAATTTCATATCATTTTATTCTTTAAATATTCCACAGTTTTCATCTGGACCACTGTGGAGGGTTGCCATGGTTCTTAGAGAAAGTGAGCATGTCATACTGACTCTAATACATTATGTAATGCATGTTATTCATTTGTTAATTAGACAACGTTCAAGGGTCGAGTGTTCATGACACATGCCACCAAGTCCATCTACCGCTGGTTGCTCTCCGACTACATCAAAGTCAGGTATGTACTTACAGCGTCCGGTAGCTAAGAGGCTGTAATGTTCACTTTCGCAGAAATCATCAAATTTCACATGTTTGACATTTTATGGGTATATAACAATTTCTGATATAGGACACGCCCCTTGTGATTAATTAACACATTTTATTTACAAAATGGCTGCTGCAATTTGTATTTTTTTTTTTTAATATATTTCACTGACCTTATTCAACCAATACCATGTACTGTAGGTTTGGATTGTGATATTTTTGGGTGTACTGAATTTATTGAGGTAGCTTTCATCATTGCATTAGGTCAACACCATAAAGAGTTGTCGCAATATACAATCTGAAATAATTATAATAATAGTAATTTTTTTCTTGTTCTAACAGCCACAAAATTTAATTAAAACTTAACCCGATTGCTGTTTACATTGTGTTATTATATCACCATGGAGAGTTCGACCTCAGTTGATTCCTGAAGAGGACTTCAACAAGAAGTTGAAACGTCGGGTTAAGTTTTAATTTAAAAAATTGTTGGCCATTAGAACGAGAAAAAATTTGCTATTGTTATAATATACAACCTATTACACTACAAAGTGGACATTGAAGAGGTTCATGATGAGTCAGAAAACATTATGTAAAGCAACTCTGACAGTATATATTATAAAGCGATTAGTTTTCCGATGGTGATTGTTTATCACAAGATTGTTCATAACATAGTCCTCCATATTTACACCGTGGGGTACAAACAAGACCCTTCTTCTTGCACGAGCACTTTCCTACACAGCTCTTAGTACACCCACACCGGACAAGTCCTTCTAGTGCTTCAGTTGCAGGAGGGAGAGGAGTCCAGAAAGGCACCCAACAAGCCTCAGACTCGGTCCACCCCCATGTACTCGGGTTTGGCAAGATTTGTTGAGTAATGAGAGATTGACCCCACACATGTCCAGCTAGGTATGTTGCTCCTTTTATGTGTTCTATCTGGGCTGCCTTGGTTGATGGGAGGTATTCAAATGTCCCGGACAAGTGAGCTAATATTTGCTGACGTGCTGGGTTAACTTTCAACAAAGTACAGTGCTGGGTTAACTTCCAGTAAAGTACAGTGCTGGGTTAACTTCCAGCAAAGTACAGTGCTGGGTTAACTTCCAGCTAAGTACAGTGCTGGGTTAACTTCCAACAAAGTACAGTGCTGGGTTAACTTCCAGTAAAGTACAGTGCTGGGTTAACTTCCAGTAAAGTACAGTGCTGGGTTAACTTCCAGTAAAGTACAGTGCTGGGTTAACTTCCAGTAAAGTACAGTGCTGGGTTAACTTCCAGTAAAGTACAGTGCTGGGTTAACTTCCAACAAAGTACAGTGCTGGGTTAACTTCCAACAAAGTACAGTGCTGGGTTAACTTCCAACAAAGTACAGTGCTGGGTTAACTTCCAGTACAGTACAGTGCTGGGTTAACTTCCAGCTAAGTACAGTGCTGGGTTAACTTTCCATAAGTGGTGGTACAGTGCTGGGTTAACTTCCCAGCAAAGTACCGTGCTGGTTAAACTTCAGCAAAAGTACAGTGCCTGGGTTAACTTCTCAGTAAAGTTAAATGCTGGGTTAACTTCCAGTAAAGTACAGTGCTGGGTTAACTTCCAGTAAAGTACAGTGCTGGGTTAACTTCCAGTAAAGTACAGTGCTGGGTTAACTTCCAGCAAAGTACAGTGCTGGGTTAACTTCCAGTACAGTACAGTGCTGGGTTAACTTCCAGTAAAGTACAGTGCTGGGTTAACTTCCAGTAAAGTACAGTGCTGGGTTAACTTCCAGTAAAGTACAGTGCTGGGTTAACTTCCAGTAAAGTACAGTGCTGGGTTAACTTCCAGCAAAGTACAGTGCTGGGTTAACTTCCAGCAAAGTACAGTGCTGGGTTAACTTCCAGTAAAGTACAGTGCTGGGTTAACTTCCAGTAAAGTACAGTGCTGGGTTAACTTCCAGTAAAGTACAGTGCTGGGTTAACTTCCAGTAAAGTACAGTGCTGGGTTAACTTCCAGCAAAGTACAGTGCTGGGTTAACTTCCAGTACAGTACAGTGCTGGGTTAACTTCCAGTAAAGTACAGTGCTGGGTTAACTTCCAGTAAAGTACAGTGCTGGGTTAACTTCCAGTAAAGTACAGTGCTGGGTTAACTTCCAGCTAAGTACAGTGCTGGGTTAACTTCCAACAAAGTACAGTGCTGGGTTAACTTCCAGTAAAGTACAGTGCTGGGTTAACTTCCAGCAAAGTACAGTGCTGGTTAACTTCCGTAAGTACAGTGCTGGTTAACTTCCAGTAAGTACAGTGCTGGGTTAATTCCAACAATACAGTGCTGGGTTAACTTCCAACAAAGTACGTGCTGGGTAACTTTCCAGTACAGTCAGTGCTCTGGTTTACTCCGAGTACATTACAGTGCTGGGTTTTAACTTCCCAACCTTCCACACAGTACAGCTGGGTTGGTAACTTCCAGTAAAGTACCGTGCTGGGTTAACTTCCAAGTAAAGTTAGCAGTGCTGTTTTAACTTCCAGTAAAGTACAGTGCTGTGGGTGAATTCCAGTAAAGTAAACAGTGCTGTGGTTACTTCCATAAAGTACAGTTCCTTGCTGGGTTAACTTCCATTAAAGTACAGTGCTGGATCAACTTCCAGGTAAAGTACAGTGCTTGGTTAACTTCCAGTAAAGTACAGGGCTGGGTTAAAACTTCCAGTAAGTAACAAGTTTGCTGGGTTAACTTCCACAAAGTAACAGTGCTGGTTAACTTCCAACAAAGTACGTGGCTGGGTAACTTCCAACCAAAGTCAGTGGCTGGGTTACTAACTTTCCAGTACAGTACAGTGCTTGGGTTACTTATTCCCGCTAGTACATGCTGGGTTAACAACCCCTCCCAAGTACATTGCTGGGGTTAACTTCAGTAAAGTACAGTGCTGGGTTAACTTCCCTAAAGTACAGTGCTGGGTTAACTTCCAGTAAAGTACAGTGCTGGGTTAACTTCCAGCAAAGTACAGTGCTGGGTTAACTTCCAGCAAAGTACAGTGCTGGGTTAACTTCCAGTAAAGTACAGTGCTGGGTTAACTTCCAGTAAAGTACAGTGCTGGGTTAACTTCCAGTAAAGTACAGTGCTGGGTTAACTTCCAGTAAAGTACAGTGCTGGGTTAACTTCCAGTACAGTACAGTGCTGGGTTAACTTCCAGTAAAGTACAGTGCTGGGTTAACTTCCAGCTAAGTACAGTGCTGGGTTAACTTCCAACAAAATACAGTGCTGGGTTAACTTCCAGCAAAGTACAGTGCTGGGTTAACTTCCAGTAAAGTACAGTGCTGGGTTAACTTCCAGTAAAGTACAGTGCTGGGTTAACTTCCAACAAGGTGGTAGCAAGGTCTGGTCTAGTTAACGTGGTGGCAAGGTCTGGTCTAGTTAATGTGGTAGCAAGGTCTGGTCTAGTTAATGTGGTAGCAAGGTCTGGTCTAGTTAATGTGGTGGCAAGGTCTGGTCTAGTTAATATGGTAGCAAGGTCTGGTCTAGTTAATGTGGTGGCAAGGTCTGGTCTAGTTGGTAGCAAGGTCTGGTCTAGTTAATGTGGTGGCAAGGTCTGGTCTAGTTAATGTGGTAGCAAGGTCTGGTCTAGTTAATGTGGTAGCAAGGTCTGGTCTAGTTAATGTGGTGGCAAGGTCTGGTCTAGTTAATGTGGTAGCAAGGTCTGGTCTAGTTTAATGTGGTATGCAAGGTCTTGTCGATTTATGTGGTGGGCAAGGTCTGGCTAGTTTAAATATGGTAGCAAGGTCTGGTCTATGTCATGTGGTGGCAAGTCGGGTCTAGTTGGTAGGGACAAGGTCTGGTCTAGTTCATTGTGGTGGCAAGGCTGTCCGAGTTTACTTGTAGCAAGTCTGGTCTAGTTAATGTGTTGGCAAGGTCTGGTCTAGTTAAGGTTGGTGCAAGGTCTGTCTAGTTAACGTGGAGCAAGTCTGGTCTAGTTAATGTGGTGGCAAGTCTGGTCCTAGTGTGGTACAAGGTCCTGGTCGAAGTTTGGTCATCAAGTCTGTCTAGTTATGTGGTAGCAAGGTCTGGTCCTAGTTAATGGTGGTGCACGGTCGGTCTAGTTAATGTGGTACAAGGTCGGTCTAGTTAATATAATGTACAAGGTCGTCTAGTTTAATGTGGACACAAGGTCTGGTCTAGTTATGTGGTGGTAGCAAGGTGCTGTGGTCTAGTTAATGTGGTGGCAAGGTCTGTCGTCGTTGAATTGGTGTGTGGGCAAAAGTCTGGGGGGCTAGTTATTGTGTAGCAAGGTGTGTCCCTGTCTGCGGTAATGTGGTGGCAAGGTCTGGTCTAGTTAATGTGGTAGCAAGGTCTGGTCTAGTTAATGTGGTGGCAAGGTCTGGTCTAGTTAATGTGGTAGCAAGGTCTGGTCTAGTTAATATGGTAGCAAGGTCTGGTCTAGTTAATGTGGTAGCAAGGTCTGGTCTAGTTAATGTGGTGGCAAGGTCTGGTCTAGTTAATGTGGTGGCACGGTCTGGTCTAGTTAATGTGGTGGCAAGGTCTGGTCTAGTTAATGTGGTGGCAAGGTCTGGTCTAGTTAATGTGGTGGCAAGGTCTGGTCTAGTTAATGTGGTGGCAGGGTCTGGTCTAGTTAATGTGGTGGCAAGGTCTGGTCTAGTTAATGTGGTGGCAAGGTCTGGTCTAGTTAATGTGGTGGCAAGGTCTGGTCTAGTTAATGTGGTGGCAAGGTCTGGTCTAGTTAATGTGGTAGCAAGGTCTGGTCTAGTTAATGTGGTAGCAAGGTCTGGTCTAGTTAATGATGTATTGTCACACCACTAGTTAAAGCATGGAATGCTGGGAGGGCACATACTTGGGAAGGAGACATCGCATTACAAATCTGATGGATGGAAATGTACTTCAACCTTTTACCAGTTCCTAAACATACCCATAATTTTTCAGCACCAATCTCGGCAAAGAATGAAATTCCTATAAGACAACTATGTTGGTATCATTTGCAACAATGAGTATATGTTTGCATCTTGTGGTGAAGCATTGGCTGCATGTAGCATGACTCTAGTATCAATTCTTCATGATTGCAAGGAGAAAGTGGACACTCAGTATGAACTACTGTATCGTTAGTCAGTGTCCTCAGACAGAAAATGAATTATAATTTGCAAGTTGTGGCAGCAAAAATATTCTTGTGTATATTTAAGTTGTGGTAGGAGCCTAGAGCAGTTGGTGTGTTCAGAGCATGTTACCATCTTGTGTTTCTATAGCAACATCAGTTCAGACCAGATGCTGTATTCAGAGAAGGACTTGGAGAAAAGCATGGACAAGATAGAAACAGTCAACTTTCACCAGGTGAGAGGTCCTGGGGGGGAAATGTGGTTAGCACAAAATCTAACCAGCACTGCTTTTTATCTAGCGAGCGAGATACTATTAGTGGTGGATAATGCAAAATCGGGTATATGGCATATATGTGTATGTATGGTACATATTAACGCGTGCGTGGGGGACATTTTTCTCCTAAAAACACGACTTTTTAGGCTTGACCCCCACTTTCTTCTGATACTACGACATGAAGAAAGTCTTACTTGAAACTAGGGCTCCAAATTGTGAGATAATTCCTGTGGAACACTTGTTTTTCAAGTCCCAAAAGTTACTGAAACTGGTTACTGTGACTTTGAAACCCTTTACCAGACATAATTTCAAAACTTCGTCGTTTTGGGGGGCTGCTAAATGCCACTAATTGGTTGTCAAGTGCCACAGGTAGCCAGAATGGCTAATATTAAGGAAGCCACAATTACTTGGAGAAGCTGAGGTAAGTAGGTAGTTACATATTTGTTAGCTAAAATTACAAAAAATTTGTTTGTTTGTTTGTTTGTTTTGGTAGAGCTGCGAGCTTGTTCACCAGTTACTGGTAATTGAGGCAGTCAGAATAGATACTACAGAAGTTACCACTATTCAGGAAATTGAGATAAGAGAGTAGTTCTGTATATGATTGGTAATATTAATGGTCAGCTGCTATAGCTATACTGTTTTGCATAAACTTAGCTAAAGTGTATACTGTAGTTTTATGTTAGGCAGGCTCGCTTGATAATTGTGCTCAAGCACACCACTAGTAATATTTCAAACACCCCCTCCCCTCTTTCTCTCCCTGCCACCCATTATCCAGGAAGTGGATGTGAATGGCATCAAGTTCTGGTCATACCACGCGGGCCATGTGTTGGGGGCGGCCATGTTCATGATAGAAATAGCCGGGGTCAAAGTTCTCTACACTGGAGATTTCTCCTGTGAGGAAGACAGACACTTGATGGCAGCTGAAATTCCCTCCATTTCCCCGGACATACTCATCTGTGTGAGGACTTGACACCAGCTGTGGTTGGGTTTGTTTGTTGTTGTTGTTGTTGTTGTGATATTGTTTGTGGTTGTGCTGTTTGTTATTGTTGTGCTATTTTTAGTTGTGTTGTTATTTATTGTTGTAGGAATCTACATTTGGTATCCACGTCCATGAGCCAAGAGAAAGCAGAGAATCACGTTTTACCAGTAAGTCAGTCTACTGTTGCTGTACACACTCTCCTTGTGTTAATATGCTCGAGTACAATTCTATATAGTTACAGTAGTAACCTTCAAGTACATACAATCTTCTGCTGATAAAGTCTCGACTTGTTTCCATGTAAAGAACATGTTCTATTAGTTTCTCTTTGTTTGCTGTTCACCTCACCTGTTGCTTCCTTCATATGGCGTATGTACTTGTTTTCTTTTTATTGCACAGCTTCAGTTCACGACATAGTGACTAGAGGTGGGCGTTGCCTCATTCCTGTGTTTGCACTGGGCAGAGCTCAGGAACTACTGCTTATCCTCGGTGAGTGAACCGATCGATGTTGGGGTGACGAGATTATTTTATTTTATTTCCTCTGAGATGATCCATGCAAGTGTGTATCCCCCACCAGTATAGATTCTGGTATCCCCCACCAGTATAGATTCTGGTATATCCCACTAGTATAGATTCTGGTAGCCCCCACTAGTATAGATTCTGGTATCCCCCACCAGTATAGATTCTGGTATATCCCACTAGTATAGATTCTGGTAGCCCCCACTAGTATAGATTCTGGTATCTCCCACCAGTATAGATTCTGGTATATCCCACTAGTATAGATTCTGGTATATCCCACTAGCATAGATTCTGGTAGCCCCCACTAGTATAGATTCTGGTATATACCACTAGTATAGATTCTGGTAGCCCCCACTAGTATAGATTCTGGTATATCCCACTAGTATATCTCACTAGTATCGATTCTGGTAGCCCCCACTAGTATAGATTCTGGTATCCCCCTACCAGTATAGATTCTGGTATATCCCACTAGTATCGATTCTGGTATATCCCACTAGTATAGATTCTGGTATATCCCATTGTCTGTGGTAATTTATTAAATTAAAAAGCACTCCAGCTTGTCACAGAGAAAAGGTACCGTTTATTTCCCATGCTGAGACTAATGGAAAGTTAATTAACACTAATGTATTTAACTATGCATTAGCTTGCAGAGCTCAGCCATCCTTCTCCTGTTACTGATTTGGTCATTCTATTTAAATTAACTGTGAGTGGTTGGTGATCACCTGATAGTTGATATTCTCAGTTACATGATTGTGTGTGTGTGTGTGTGTGTGTGTGTGTGTGTGTGTGTGTGTGTAGATGAGTATTGGGTCACTCATCCAGAACTCCACGACATCCCCATATACTATGCATCCTCCCTGGCTCAGAAGTGCATGGCTGGTAAGGTGTCGTCACTATGAGTGTTCTCCTGTTCTTAAGGCTATTTTGTTGTCAGTATATCAGACATTTATTGGAGCAATGAATGAGAAAATCCGGCGGCAAATTTCAATATCCAATCCCTTCATATTCAAGCACATCTCTAATTTGAAGGTAAGATGTGTGTAAGTGCACGTGTGCTGATTTAACTCTACCGAGTTTATCAATGGCTGACTTGCACTTGTTACCTCCAATCACCTCAAATCTAACATGTATTACATAATGTTGTGTAAGCATGGAAATTGTGTAACCTCACTGGGGGCTTTCCTAATTCTGTCGTAATTTTTGCCCATTTGCTTTTTGGTGATACCCTCTTTTCTAACTATTGCTCTTGTGGCCCAACTTATTTTGCTTTCATTTCTTCCATTTTAATGCTCTATATGGAGCAGCAGTGGAAGGTTTCACAAGCGCAGTTTTTTTTTCTTCATTGCGTATCCCATGTAGTTCTCATGCATTTCATGCCATTTAGGAGCACTGCTAGTGTTAGAATAATGATCACTGAATTTAGTTACCATATTGCCATATTTTTGCCTCCATTATTCCAACTAATGCTCATGACTTTTAACTACCTATTTTGTTGGCAGCCTAAATCACACCAATCTCATTATTGTTTTTCCTACTACTGAATGGTCTTTGGTCTTAAAAGATTCCTGCTGGTGCATGAAATTGTGTGTTTTAGTTCTACATTGGACAGAAGTGTCTTGAGTACTACTTCATTGTTGGTGTGATTGTGTGTCCCTGTTGTGTAGAACATGGATCAGTTTGATGATGTGGGTCCCTGTGTGATCATGGCCAGTCCAGGTATGATGCAGAGCGGGCTGTCTCGCCAGCTCTTTGAGGCGTGGTGTACTGACAAGAGGAATGGACTCATTGTGGCAGGGTACTGTGTGGAGGGAACTCTAGCCCGGGTAAGTGGTGGGAACTCTAGCCCAGGTAAGTGGTGGGAACTCTGGCCCGGGTAAGTGGTGGGAAATCTGGCCCGGGTAAGTGGTGGGAACTCTAGCCCGGGTAAGTGGTGGGAACTCTGGCCCGGGTAAGTGGTGGGTAGGGCTTTCTGTATTTTTCCAGCAGAATTTTTGAGCAAAATTAATAGGTAGTACTTGCGATGCGTTTAATTGGTGTGATATGTATGTGTGAGAACTGGTCATCTGCAGTGAAGAAAAAACTGCTTGTACACTCTTCATCTGCTGCACACATGAATGTGTAGTTGTATTTTGCAGTATAATGATAGGAAGCAATAATGGGAAGAAAGTAAATCAAAATAGGTAGAATTTAGGAGCATTGCTTAAAACCATACTGAATGAAAATTTGGCAGAATTCGGAAAGCTCTAGTGATGGGAACTCTGGTGTGGTAAGTGGTAGGAACTGGTGGGAACTCTTGAGGCTGGAACTCTGGGCCTGTTGGACTATTCATTAACGTGTACAGCAGATACTATGTTGTTTGTTGTTTGTTGTTTGTTCTTGTTCCACTTGTATGCTTTCTTATTTGCTTTGGTGTCTTTTAGCACGTGCTATCTGAGCCAAAGGAGGTAGTGACTACCACTGGGCAGAAGCTGCCTCTCCGCATGTCAGTGGGTAAGTATGGACTATAACATACATGTGTACATGTATAAGCATATGCACGACATGTGTACATGTATAAGCATATGCACGACATGTGTACATGTATAAGCATATGCACGACATGTGTACATATTATACACGGTTGATCAGATGCTAGTCCTGACTATAGTCACCTCACTCACTCTACTGAGTGTGAAGTCACCACTCTCTGAATGTACATGGAACTGCTAAATGAATCACTGTGACACTATGTCGTTTAAACTGTACTTTTCAATCCAATAAATACGGACGTAAAAGTTACTGTGACAGACTTGAACAGATTTATAGTTTAGAGAACAGCATTTTCACTCCATGCTATCCTTCTCTCTCAATCAGGTGAATTTTGCAATAACCCGTTCAATAGTCCACTTGGCAATCTCTTACTAATGAATGCCACTCTTTAATAATTTGTCAGTGGCAATTTTTTTTTATATATCCTGTATTTGTGTATGTTTGTGTGTGATGATGCACAACTGTGTGTATGTTTGTGTGTGTGTAGACTACATATCGTTTGCCGCCCACACAGACTATGATGGTACCAGTAATTTCATCAGAGAAGTTAAACCTCCACATATAGTATGTCCTTTTGGTTATGTTGTTTTTGTTTATTTTAAACTAATAACTAATTGTTTGTTTTGTTGTTGTTTTTTGGTGCTATTATTGTGTAATTTTTTAAAATATCTTTCTCCCACAGGTGTTGGTGCACGGAGAGTCCAATGAGATGGCGCGTCTAAAGGCGGCCGTGCTGCGAGAGTGTGAGGACAACGATGAGATGAGTGTGGAGGTGCACACGCCTCGCAACACACAGGCAGTGGAGTTGTACTTCAGGGGAGAGAAGATGGCCAAGGTTATGGGAACGCTGGCTAAAGAAGAGCCCGTCGACCAGCTCAAGCTCTCTGGAGTGTTGGTGAAGAGAGGATTCAATTATCACCTCATACACCCGGCAGATCTCGGCAGTGAGTGTCACACGGGCTTCTTATTGGGAGGAGACAAACATAGGACATTATTTATGTGTGATAGACATACAATACCATAAAAGCTGAACAAAGAGAACAAGTTTGCACTTCTAAGCTAACATGAATTCCAAGTACGAAGCTCATTAATTACCTGTAAATCAAACATCTCTTTAACTTATCACCTAGAATTATTATTTCGTAGTCATGTGACCTATTGTATTGATCACATGATGCTTTTAAACTCTTCCTTTAGGTTGTACTCTATTATTGTACTGTTTACCAGTATATGTATGTATGTGTGTGTGTGTGTGTGTAGATTATACAGACTTGACTACCAGTTCACTGGGACAGCGCCAGGCAGTATTCTTCTCTGCCCCTTATTCACTTCTCTTACACAAACTAAAGCAACTCTCTTCTGATGCTGAGCAGTTCATGATCAGTGGCAAACTCACAATCAAGGCAAGTTGTGTGAACTATGTGTGCGGTAAGGTGTGGTCACCCTGTGGTTTAAAACCAGTACCTGCCATATGAAACTGGAAGCCACTCCTGCCAATACCCCCACCCACCTGTCCCACCCACCATTCCCACCCACCTGTCCTACCACTCCCACCCACCTGTCCCACCACTCCCAGTTCCTATCCCACCCACTCAGTTTTATGCTGTAAATTCAAACAAATTGATTCTAAATAATTGATTCCAACATCTTGATTCTAATGTGGCAAAGCTTCCATAGTAAAATTCGAACTGGACCTATTAGTGTAGTGTTGTTGTTTGTAAAATCAACATATTAGCTGTTCATTCAATCACAATAATTAGAGGGGGAATACCACACTCATGCACATGTCTTAATAGTGTGCTTATATCTTGTGAGTCAAACCTGAGCTATTGTGTATATATTTTCACGTGCTCTAGTTGTTTGAAGGAGCTGTGAATGTCGTCAAGGAGGATGGTTTCGTAGTGCTGGAGGTAGGTGTTGCCGCATAGCTACATGTGTGACTACTTCATCACTAGTAATCTTGCTCAGTGTGCCTCATGGTACATGCTCGTGGTTCACCTGATACGTGTCCATGTTGTCCATGCAGTGGGGGTCAGACAGTGTCCAGGACATGTATGCTGATGCAGTGCTGGCAGTCATCCTGCAAGTCCAGACACATGGCGCCTCCATGACACTAGATGGTGAGTACTTCCAGTACGATATCGTAGTAACAAATAGACAGTCGCTGTGGAAGCTCTAAGTACACAAGTAAGAGTAGACTGGGAACTGTAATTCAAACACTCAAGGCTATTGATTCTGAGATTCACATTCTCACTGTAACTTTCTATTGCATATATCAAGACATGCAAGTAAGGCGTGTGATGCATTGAATGTACCAGCAACACAACCCTTGTGTTCATTAGGTAAAGGAATATTTAATGTGTCTTACTCCCACAACGTACTCTACTGCACAATGTACCTCACAATCTTACCTTACAGTTAGATAAAAATTACGTTGTTTTGTTTAAGCTTTGTAAACTCTCTTAAGTACTGGCAGAAGTTGTATTTCCTCACTTCAACTACTGAGACTATTTTCACTCCATTTGTAAGTATGGTTCTGGAAAGATGGGAATGAATGAACACTAAGTCACATTCCTGTTATGTAAGATGCATTTAGTGTGCATCAATGGCTTTAATTTGCTTCCGTGTTTAGCATTTCTTCATCTCATTTCTTTTTGTTCTTGTCGCTGTTTTGAGTTGTTTTCAAGCACTGAAGTGACTTGATTTGTTGAAGCATAGGTGGGTGTGGTCGCCTCATATGCTGGTAGTAATTCCACTTTAACTATTACATTGAAAGTATCAAAGAGGTGGTGGCAAGTGTCTCGTTTGCTTTGCTCTCACTCCCCATTAATGTAATGTTATTGTGCACAAGTTAGCAGGTCTAGTCGTTTTTGGTTACAGTTTTTGGATTATATAATAGTTCTCTAGGCATAATGTTTGATTGTGTGAATTATGGCTGTATTGTAAACTGTGAAGCCTCAATGCACGTGTGTGTGTGTGTGTGTGTGAAGAATTGCATCTTGTCATTAATTCATACTATCTAGAAACTAGCAAATCTCAAAGACTTGCACCTCGTTAGCTAATTAATCAGGAATGCTTGTTGGTTTACATGCCTCAAATGTGCCACTTCTTGTTGTAGTCATTTTATCCCCTTTCTTTTTTAAATCCTTTTCAAAGTAAGTGGGTCAAGTTAAAGTTTTGCTTTACATGACAGCTAGCCTTCTAGTTGAGATTGAAGAAACACAATTTGGAAGGAATATTCATTATAGAAGACAGTGTTGCAATTGTATAGAGTACTACCATGGCTGCAAGGCATAAGAATATTACTAAATAATCACAAATGAGGATATTTAAAAATCCTATATTTACTCTAGCACTGGTCATATAACATTACCATACATTTAGTGTGGAGTCTATTTGGTAAGAAACTTAAAGCGTTTAGCACTCGGGTTGGGTGCATAAATGTGGGATGGGGTTGTATATGTTTGGGCTCTACTGCTGTCTACTAGCACCACCACTAGTTGGCTGAGAGTTCTTGTTGCTTTTTGTCACACTGTGACAATGCATAGTTTGACATATTGAAAGTTGTTGTAACAAGAATTAGTCTGAGTAGAGGTAGCTTTTAAAAGCAACAACAATTTTGGCACAACGAATCCCAGCACCATTACCAAGAATTCGGAAATATCAAGTTTTTTTTATTTTGTTTATTAATTAGTTTTGTGGTCTGCTTCATCAACAGGTCCTTTTCATTCTTAGAAGTTTGAAAGACTATTCCTTGAGCAGTAATTCCATATTGTTACAGTTTGAATAGTTCTTGTTTCTATTCACCAGGTACATTATCACAATTACTTTTCAAGGTGTTTGCAATTTAAGTGTGGGTGTTGCATTTCACACATTGTATGGTGACAGCCAACAAGTTTCTAGTCACCATGTCCATAACCACATTCAATGCATGTCAGTCGTTCCTCCCAGAAGAAACAGTAGTCATACTACATGTTTTCTTTAGTATTTTTCTTAATTCAAGTGGTACTATTGATGTGTGAAGACATGCAAAAAAAAAAAAAAAAAGGAGATGGCGCATCAACCTGTACAGTATATGTGGGGATCTCGGATTTTTTTTTTAATGCAACGGTTGAGCTTGTTATTTTATTATGGGAATACAACGGTTGAGCTTGTTATTTTATTATGGGAATAGCTATAGAAAATGAAGTTATGCTCGCCCACTTGTTGGTGCTATTGATTACTATGCAATAGCCTGCTATTACAAGCTTTCCATTCATATCAAAACAGTTGAAAATCAAAACTATCCCAATATTTTGATTAGTCCAACTTGTTTTGATTGCTTTTAAATAGACATTGCATTAGATCATTTCAATAAAATGTATTGTGTTTTTTTCTATGTAGATAAATCTTCTGTAAAGAAAAAAGAAACTAAATTCTCAGAGCGCCTTTTGCGTTTGATGCGGGACATGTTTGGCTATCAAAACGTGACGTGGTGTCTGGAGGATTCGGGCAAGATTGAAATCATTGTGGACTCCGGGAGGGCTATCCTGGACCCTGCCACTCTGGCAGTAGATACAACTGACGATGGACTCATGCATTTAGTGACAGTAGCTGCGAAAAGACTGCATGCAAGTGTGAACAGTTAAAAAGTCATTCACTTCTCACACCTTATCCATAAAAAAAATATCACATTAAAAATACCATTTGTATAATATAAGGCACATTGACGTTATTCATTGCACAGAGTTCTTTCTGTTCAGAGTGATAATCTACTTGATATGTATATTCCAGGATTTTTCAGAGCAGTAAGTGTAGTAGTATGCCCAGTATGTATTAATCGATAGATCAAGGTTCTCTTTCATTGTTAAATAAGCATGGAGTCGAGTTATTTAAGTCCATTGATATCTGTTCTCCGTCTTCCTCACTCTGTGACAATTGAAAAGATTTATTAGGCCGAACTGCCAATGTGTGGAGATGCTCCAGTCTGATGGCTCGAATCTCTGCCATGGTGAGAGCTATCCTGCTCAGTACTGCCTTATCTACAGCTATCTGCATGCACATTTGTGGTCAGTATTACATGCACACATGCTTGCAGCCGTGACAACCCTACAGCAGCTTGTACAAGCATTTTGATTAGAAAGGAAGTTGAGATCATTTTTGGTTTGTTATTGAAACTTGAAATCACTATGTAATGGGATAGTCTCAGAACATTGTGAAGTGTACTTAAGCACACAGAGGAATGGTAAACAAGTACTGAAACTTGTAAATATGCAAGACCACAGCATACATCATAGTAGATCAATGCATTCAGATTATAAAAGGTACATTCAGTCATAGTTGTATTAGACTTGTACTGAGCAGACTAAAATATGTATTAGATGCCTCTCCTCCCCCATTCCCTTCCCTCCCTCCCCTTCCCCTCACACACACATCAGACATTGCCAGTTCTGTATCGCCCAAAGCTGGTGGTCATAACTAGTTGTTGTATAACTAATTGTATGGTCAACATCTACAATCCAAAGTAAGTAACTATACATTTTGCACTCTAACTCAACCCTAGTGGCATCTTCAGTAGCTACATAGCCCTAACTCAGTCTATAGTGTCCTGTTTCCTTGGAGACAAAACTAATCCACTTGTAAGTGATTTGTACTACAAACATGTTTCCAATTATAGTAAAGCTAAACAACAAAACCATTTTTTATGATAAATACTATATTCTCATCATTATTAAAACATAGCTATTATAGACCCTCAAAATAGCTGTATATGAACTCCACAATATGGAGGGTCATCACCTGTGTATATAGACTTTTTATTGTTATTTTAACTTGCATGCTTTGCACTTACACAAGTCAATTTGCTAATGAAAAGGCTGCCTTGATAGTAATAATCACACATTACGATTCATTCCAACCAATTTCACTCATTTGGTGTCATTTATATTAAAACTATATCAATTTTAAAGGTGTGATGAGTGCATGTCTGTAATTACCACAGATATTGTATTGTGGGAAATTGTTTAAATTAAATTTACAAACAAGCAATGCAGATAACTTACTTGTGCTTTAGACCTTCTCACCTTCTTCTTTACAGACTCCTGCGGGCTAGACGGTGTGAGAGTATAGTCGTACACTTCACGCTTCTCTTTTACTTTGGTATTCTTTATTTTAGCAGCCGTAAATAGTTTTGCTCGTTTCACTACGGCCACATTTTTATGATTATTAAAGTATTTATATTGGTATGTCTTTTTAATTTTGCCTTTCCCCGTAAGGGATACTGTAGCCTGTGAATTGCAATTTCTCTGCGAGGTGTTCTCCTCGCAGAAGGATAACAAAGTATGAACCTGAGAATGTGTCGATATTGAAGAATCTACGACAGGGTTACAAACAGCAGAGTCTACTGCGGGAGTTACCGGAGTATTTTTCAACGGAGGCTTGAACCTTATCGGCGGCCGCATTACCTGCGACATCTTGCAAGCAGCGCGAGAAGAGAATAAAAAGGTAATCACATGTTTCGCGCCCAAAATAGACGCATGCGTACTGACTCTAATTTTTGCATCGTTATACAAATTACTTTCAATTCAAAACAAATTTATAGTGTGGGTCAAAATTAATTAATGGTGATAATGCCAAAGTTATAAAAATAATAATCCAGTGACTGCCAGGTAAATATGTGATAATCACTAAAGGCTACAGCTCAATTTAGAGTAGCCACTTAAAACATAGAATACTGTGTCCAATGATTGCTGATTGGCTATAATAATTAATACGCAATGGCTAGCTTTCAACTTTAACTTTCTTGGGCTTGGTGCTATTTGACTTTGACCCTCTCTTTCCCTTTGACTTGGTAGAGACCTCAATGCCCAAGCCTAGAGGCAAACCTGTGGAGACACCGCATGAACTGGATGGACACAAGTCCTTGTTCATACACTCAGAACACTTGGGGCCAACAGGAGAGCACACTTGCTGGCCGAAACCGACAAACAGAAGGTTCAGGTCACTCCACTCTGACCTACAGCAATAGGACACAAGTTAACACATGCCACACCCCAATATGATGTAATATTCTAATCATAATTTAAAGAAAGGAAGAAAAAAGCTACCATAAAACGTCTTTTCTCACTGCCTCCAGATGATACCTTAACTTTTTTTCCCCTTAGTTATGTAGACAAAAAAGAGCAGCTATCCACCCTATTCTATTTAATACAGTCCAGATGATAGCCAAATCCTGTACTTACATAACTATTAAGATTGGTACTATCAAGAGTTGCTTTACAACTATAAATGAGATGCACAAAATGACCAAGGAAAGAACAACAATACCCAACATGTACTTTGTTAACACAATAATGTCTGACTTACCTGGGGAACCATCGCTCCAGTATCTTCCTTGCTTCCTCTGGGCTACGAGCTTCCCTGGGCATCCAGCCCAGCCTGTGAGTGATTCGGTGCACATGTGTATCCACAGCAATCCCACTCACCTCTCCCCATGCAAAATCCATGATCAAATGTGCCATCTTGGGTCCAATACCAGGCAAAGACACCTGAATAGGAATGCACCACCCAATATATATAATAAAAAAGCTGCAAGCACTGATTGAAATCACACACAAGCGAGAGTCAAACCAATACATACCAAACCTTCCACAGAATTGGGAATGTCACACTTGAACTTGTCCTGCAGCATCTTGGTGGTTTTCTTGATATACTCAGCCTTTTTCTGTGATATATAAAACCAATGATTCCACCACTCTAACACACTTATCCTGCAAACTTACATTCCAGAAACCAACAGGAAAAATCATGCGAGCAATTTCCTCCTGTGGAGTGTCCAAGACATTTTCCACAGTTAGGCCGTTCTCCTTGAGCTTTGTCATGGCCTTGCTAACCACTTCATCCTTGGTCTGACTTGAGAGCATGAGGGACACCAACACTTGATAACGACGCACCTAAAAAGGACAAGGCAACCATCCAGCTCCATTGAGAGCACACCACAGCACTTGGGCCTAAGCAGGCCACCTCACCACACTTATGCATGATGCAGCCACACAAGGCTGACCACCTCTCAACCCAACCATTACCCACTTCATTATCCACCATTACTTCCTGCCAGAAAATTGACCTTATGGAATGTCTTGCTTTTTATTGCATGTACATAATTTGTCATTCATGTGCTTGGTGTTTAGCTCAGGAATAAAAAAAAAAAAAATACAAATTTAATAACAGGCCTTAAAACCCAACATGTTCGTGGCCTTGTTGGCCATTGTGAAGTACACAAGAGCAAGAATCAACTTGACTCTTCTCAGGTGTGGCCAAGCTCTGGCAATTACATTAGCTTTCATTGACAGTAGCTGGTGATAATAGCCACTACTGGCAGATTCCTGGCTCACCTTTGGACCAACTTCTCTCTCAGCATTCATGAAGCAGCCATACTTATCCACAGGTGCGTCTCTTTTGGATCGCATGTTGCGAATATTGTCGTACTGCTGCCTCCACAGCGGTGGCTCCCAGATGGGCTCTTCTTCCCGTTTCATGTGCATCATTTCAAGCTCTTTAGTATCTGCCATGCTCAAACCGTAACAGCCATACGGTCCCTCATAACCTGCCAGCTCACATTTTAATCTGTTAATACTGATTTCTGCAGAAAAGTAGGAAATAACAATGTTAATTATAATTGCAACCCAGGCACCAAGAAAGGGTGGGTTGCTCAGCTTACCAGAGTTGATGGGTTGAACAATGTCTTCAATATCTGCCATGAAGTTGAAATTGATGGGTTTAGAAGGAAATGGTGTGAGAGAATGCTCATAGAAAGAATCTCCATGGAAGGAATGTGGTGTACCCAGTTCTTGCTTGATATGGCCCAACATCCCTGGCTCCTGCTTCACGTGCAAGGGACGTCCAGGGATACCGTCACTGGTCCGAGTGTCTGGACCCCCCTGTGAGGGATGCATGTTGTTCCTGCTAAGTCCCGGCTCCTGTTTGACAAATGCAGTAGGAGAGTGAGAGAAAGACGTTGACCCAGGCATGGTAGCGTGAGACATTGGCAGTGGACCACTGCCAAACTGCCCATGAGGTGCGGCTTGCTGCTGTGGGTGGTGGTGCTGGTGGTGCTGCTGCTGGTGGTGGTGCTGCTGGTGGTGGTGCTGAGGTGGGTGATGGTGTGGGTGAACTTGACCGGGATGCCGACTGTCCCCGCTGCACAGCCCCATGTCAAGAGGCTGCATGTGAGGGGTGCCATTTTGATTCGCCAGATCTGGCCGACTAAGTGTGTGCGGGGCAGTAGTGCTGCTGAGAATACCAGGCTCTTGTTTGATGAACTGAGGGTGAGTAAAGGAAGGAATGTGCTCGCTGATTACACCAGGTTCTTGCTTGATATACTGAGGAGGAAACATTTGTGACTGATGGGTGCTGTAGGGTACAGGGGGAAATGATCCAGAAGGCATCTGCTCCTCTGACAGCATAAAGGGTAGCTCTGATACAAGAGAAGGTTGCGGCGGAGGATGCGTAGGAGGTTGAGGGGGTCCGGTATTGTACCACAGATCCGAAGGGAGTCCAGGCTCTTGGTTGGGATAACTCATGGCGCCAGGTCCATGCTGTACGCTAGACCCCGCCACTGCTGCCAAATCAAGCTTCTCTCCCGGAGGTTCAAGGCTTCTTTCAGAATCAGCACCATAAATAGACATTACACTCAGTAGTACTACTTCTGGTCAGTTTATTCCCCCCACACACCCGCCCCCGGCAATTAAGGACACGTGCGAGTCAGGCCAACATGGTTGCTCCGCCCAGGCGCCTTTTGCACGAATTCTGCCCCATGCGCTATATGCCCGGCCCCCCTTCTATACTCTAAAAAGCGAGCCACCTCCAAAATTCGGCAACCAGGATCGCGTAAGTTCCCTCCCCTTTTCGTGGACTGGTAACTGTTTCACCTTGGGAGCATGTGCCATCCTTTTCGAGTGTAATTCAGTATAAACTCAGTCATGCTATAAATCGTAGGAGTGAATTTGACTGAGCTTTTCCTATCATTTGAGTTCAGTCGAAGAATGGCCGAAGCTAAGGAAGTCTGTAAAATATGCTATAACTCTACAAGTCATAAGCCGTCTCCAACATTGACGTACGAGCCAAAGGAAGACAGTTCAGAAGAGTCAAATGGAAAGAAAAAAATATGCACTGTGTGTAGGCAGGAGTGGGCTCCAATTAGAGTAGCGATGGAACTTGGTTCTTCCAGGTGGGTTAGAATTCGCCCCAGGCCAAAACTACAGATGCACATAGACTTCATGATATGCAAGAATGTGAACAACCGAAATGACTGTCCAAGAGGCCATGACTGCTCCTTTGCACACAGCAGAGCTGAACTTTGGGCCTGGAACCAGGAGCGACAGAAGGAACCTCGGCCAGCTCCCACAATAAATGGCTCATACCTGTATCAAATGTGCAAGTACATGACCAAGTCAGGTAGTTGCCCTTATGGCGCCAAATGCACGTTTGCCCACAGTGAGGAGGAGCTGTCCAGCTGGCTGAAGGTGCAGGAGCGTCATACGAACTCCTTGGTTCAGTTTAAGGGAAACAAATACAAGCAGTATGCTGTGGGAGGGTCCAGGGGTAGGTCCACCTCTCGGGATCGATCCAACCCTCCTCCGAGCAACCACCACCACAAGCCGGTAGGAGCCAGGAGACCAACCAGACCACGCCCATCAGTATCTGTCCCCACTTACGGATACCGCCTTTGCCTACATGTGCAGAATGGCCGGCGTTGTTTGTATGGAGATTACTGCACTTTTGCGCATTCTCAGAATGAGTTAGAGGAATGGAACCAGCAGATCAAGGAGCAGGGCAGTTCTTCAAAGTTCACCAGCAAATGTAAGTCTTTCTGGATATTGTGTTCATTTCATTACTCATTGCTTAGGGTCAGACAGCGTTTTGTTGTTGCTGATTTTTGTTGTTGTTTTTTTATTCGCTTGGAATGTTTGAAAGAGGGGTGGGGGAACACCAGGACCCCCCCCCCCCCCCCTCCCCCTCTTAGTCTCGCGTAGCCAGACCCTTTACCAACCATAACTGCTGCACGGGGAGAAGGAAAGGGTCTGGGAACATACAATACAACGACTTGTTCAGCAGCACCCCAAAAAGGGTGCTCAATTATCACATTCCAGCAAGCTTGCGGTATACTGTGTGACAACAACATCACATCTGGGAGGGCAAGAACGTTGCGCAACTTCATTAAACTGGTCAAGTTGTTATTCCAGGCGATTTATAAGCACTCCTGGCAAGCAATAAACGTACGAACATGAATAGGAGACCTACTATCCGGACGTGTGGCCGTGATGTCATTGGCTACCACAAGCGTTAGAATGTGATAATTGGAGCACCCTTTTTGGGGTGCTGCTGAACAAGTCGTTGTATTGTATGTTCCCAGACCCTTTCCTTCCCCGCGTAGCGGTTACGGTTGGTAGTCTGGCTACGCGAGACTACCCCCCTCTCTAAGCTGAGTTTGTCCCTTTTTACAGTTACAACGGAGTGCTCTTGTTTTGCTGGCCAGTACCATTTTAATATTCTTAGTATGGACAGTGGCTGAAGGGGTCTGGATATTACTTTAATCTAATTTTCTTTTTTGGTTAATCCATTTCTAAATTGCTACAGAAGTGCACTCATCTCAAAGTGTATAGCCCCACCCTCCAATGCTAATGTTTTCCTCACCCCCCTAGCGAAAATTTCTGTATCGAACCCTGGTGGTAATTGAGCACTTCAAGGAGAAACAAGCCATGTTAGGACTGTTCTATCTAAATACACTATCTGTATCTGTGGTTGGAAGAAAGGGCCTAATTGAAAAGGTGGTGTTTCCTTTTGCTTTCTACCTTACTGACAATGGAGTGTAGTTCCTCTACCTTACTGACAATGGAGTGTAGTTTCTTCTTTATTGGCCCAAAGTGAAGTGTGTTGTGCCAACCTTCTACACTCTGTAGTCTGAAACGAACTTTTTCTCAGAAGTTCCAATTGCAGTTTTCTGTATTAAAATTCAGTGTCACAGTGTAGTATACACACAGAGGTAGGAAGAAACCACAACTTCAATAGGTCTTTTCAGAATGCATTTTATGTGTCCAATACCTGCTATGCTTTTGAATACAGTAGAACCATTCTTATTAGTGTTGTAGACTTCACTCATTTGGTAGTGATGATGGTGATAGATGAGGATGGTGGTAGATAAGGATGGTCTTGATGATGGTGATAGATGAGGATGGTGGTAGATAAGGATGGTCGTGATGATGGTGATAGATGAGGATGGTCCTGATGATGGTGATAGATGAGGATGGTCCTGATGATGGTGATAGATGAGGATGGTCCTGATGATGGTGATAGATGAGGATGGTCCTGATGATGGTGATAGATGAGGATGGTCCTGATGATGGTGATAGATGAGGATGGTCCTGATGATGGTGATAGATGAGGATGGTGATAGATGAGGATGGTCGTGATGATGGTGATAGATGAGGATGGTCCTGATGATGGTGATAGATGAGGATGGTCGTGATGATGGTGATAGATGAGGATGGTCCTGATGATGGTGATAGATGAGGATGGTCCTGATGATGGTGATAGATGAGGATGGTCCTGATGATGGTGATAGATGAGGATGGTCCTGATGATGGTGATAGATGAGGATGGTCGTGATGATGGTGATATATGAGGATGGTCCTGATGATGGTGATAGATGAGGATGGTCGTGATGATGGTGATAGATGAGGATGGTCGTGATGATGGTGATAGATGAGGATGGTGATAGATGAGGATGGTCCTGATGATGGTGATAGATGAGGATGGTCGTGATGATGGTGATAGATGAGGATGGTGATAGATGAGGATAGTCGTGATGATGGTGATAGATGAGGATGGTCCTGATGATGGTGATAGATGAGGATGGTCGTGATGATGGTGATGATGATGAGGATGGTCCTGATGATGGTGATAGATGAGGATGGTGGTAGATAAGGATGGTCCTGATAGATGAGGATGGTCGTGATGGTGATAGAGGATGGTGATAGATAAGGATGGTGATGGTGATAGATGAGGATGGTCGTGATGATGGTGATAGATGAGGATGGTCGTGATGATGGTGATAGATGAGGATGGTCCTGATGATGGTGATAGATGAGGATGATGATGGTGATAGATGAGGATGGTCCTGATGATGGTGATAGATGAGGATGATGATGGTGATAGATGAGGATGGTAATGGTGATAGATGAGGATGGTAATGGTGGTAAAATAATGGCTGATGATAATGCAGTAGGACTTCAATTATCCGAACACGTTAGGACCGAGAGGTGTTTGGGTAACTGAAATGTTCATATAACTGAACACCATAGAAAATGTATTATATAACAATATTGAAGGGGTGTGGTCAAGCAATCCTTCATATCTGCATGTGCTGCTATTAGAATTTGGGTGTTTGGTTAGTTGAAGTGTTTGGATAATTGGAAGTTCAGACAACTGAAGTTTAAGTATAGTATCAGTGTATGTATATGGGACAGGATTATTGACTGTAATGATAGTGCTAATAAAACACAATCACTATGATGGTGAATGATAATATAATAATAAAGACCGGTGTATGTTGTAGGCTGCAATTAATTATTTGTCATCTGGCCTTAAGCATAATTAGTTGAGGTTACTAGTTGGTATATTTCAACGCACAGTGAGCCAGTTGATTATTTTTCTTTGTATTTATTTATTTCCAGTATTAGTAATGGTTTAGTTTATAACTCTGAAGATTATGCTCTATAATTTTTATTATTCTTTTTATTATCTCTTTAAGTTTCATATTCTTTTTTTCTGTGGAATTGAAGGACACTCGGCTAGCTTGTAGATAAGTTTGACATAGTCAAGCAGAAAAGCAAACACGTCTAGTTCTAATGACCTTAATTGTGCGAAAAGTTCACTGTGTTTTAGTTCACCTAGTCCAATATTGGAATGAACTAGGCTTGATCTTGTTCAGTATTATCAATTAAATGTGCCTTGTTTTCATCATGCAGTATACCCCAGTTAGAATGGTGAAATAGCTCATCAGTAAGTGGTCAATGTATTGACTTCAGTAAGTAGGCAAGGGATACCAAGCTTGCTCTATGAGTATTCTGGCAATGTCAGAAGACTGTGAACTGTCAATGTTGGTTGCTGTGCAGCTGGCATGTAGCCTGCCTGTAACTCCCCCCACCCCCCACCCCCCCACTTGATGTATATGGTACACATGAATATTTATCCAGCTAGCTGTGGAGGTTACTAAATGTTCTCTAGGGTACAGGGAATATGCTGACTCATTCTACAGTGGGAAATGAGGATGTATTTTACAATTTGGACAACTGGTGCTTTCCAAGTGATAATATTGTCTGCACGGTTTTCAGTGCACCACACTGATTTAGATGTAGGATGTGAAAATATATTAATAAAGCTAGTTGGATATGTGTTTGTGTGTTTGTGTGTAGCTGCCAGTAGAGAGTCTGTGCAGAAGAGCGTGTCCTCCAACTCTGACAACACCAACAAGCCTGCCAGTTCTATGCCTAACCACGCCCCCCAGTCCACTCTCAATAACCGCCGTCCAGGTGACGATGGTAAGGATTTCTCTGCAGCAGTTCGGGACAGAATTGCCAAAGAGTTCAAGGAGAGTGGCAAAGTTAATGGACTGGAGGTAAGCCTGTGTGGTAGTTTGGTATAGGAGGTGAGATACCAATAAAAATAATCAGTATTTGGAACTGCCAGAGGATGTGATTTTTGCTTTCCAAGTATTCACATAACAAAGAATTGAATTAAGTAATGAATCGATTTTTTTTTTTTAAGGGTGGCCACACATAGCAACGCGCACTTCCTGTAGATCCGGACATTAATTTGTTCCCCGCCAATACCCCACCATTCGATAATACGCGAGCAGATACAATCGCGCAGTAGTAGCAGAAGTATGCTTTGCGAAGTTGTGGTGTTTTAGTTTAGCTTCTTGTTGTCTCATAGCCGTTTACAGCAACTCTCCATACGTCGTCTGAGCTCACGCGGCAAGGTGCGCCAGGCTGCATCTCCTCCTGTAGCTGTTCCCCCGGCTCTGCGCACCTGAACTCAAGCGGATGGATCAAGCAGACTCAATTACTGAGGAGCGAAGACTTCCCAAGATGCGCAGACCTAATACCTTCACCTCGGACTATCTCCAAGAAACTACTCTCTCTTCTGACTCTCTTGTTATTGTTATATTGATGTTTGTTTACTCTTAACGTAGGCGGGCTCTTTTTAGAACCAATACAAACCAATTGAAAAAAAATTGCTAGCATACGAGGAGTATGAGACATGGGGGAGGGGCTATTTCATAAAGCATTGTGAGTGGAATTAAAGTTCCAAATTTTGTATCAGTTTTTCTTGGAATCTAATAATGAGAACGACAAAAAAAATTTGCACACGGGTAAACCTTAAAAAAAATGAACTGCATCACAACGAGAATTTTAATATCTTATAAATAGAAAAAATTGCGAATAAATCATAAAGTAATGTTGAAATGGAAAAGAAAACTCGTCTTGCAGTAGAGTATCGGCTTGGCTAGTAGTGCACCAAATTGTGGAGCTCCAACTTACCGCACCGCTACAAAAAAGTGCTACAAAGTTTTATAACCAGGCCCCGATATTTCTTCCAGATTCACTCTAAAATTAGTGAGCGGCGCCTTCGGCAGGTACTTTGTCCTTGTGTTGTAGTGGAGAAGCCCCTGTAAGTATGCAATAGTAGTAATCGTGCATAGCAACCATCAACAAAAAATTGCGTAGGCGGTGTGCGGCCACCCTTAAGAAAGTAAAGACTAATTAGATGTAAACCATGAGTAGGCATACTTGGGGGTACTTTGAGCTTATTTGCTGAGTGAGCTCATTGTTGCTGCTTTGCACTCTAGCTTACTGATATTTTTTACTTGAGTCTAAAGTCAATGTTGTAATAATTGAAAGCTTATAACTGACACCCACAGATTTTTCTGATTTTCTGTAGCCAACTTTCTGTTGCATGTTTAGTTACCTACTTCTATCTGTTAATTAGCTCTAGGCGCGGTATCAATGCTCTTTGTTTAATGGAGAAAACAATGCTACACATAGGCAACTAGGAACAAGGCATGTTGCTTTATAATATAGCTAAGAAGGTGTAACAGTGAAGATTATTGAAGTGGCTAGTGGACTATCTAGAATACTAAAATATGGACCAAAAACATAGTTCATCATTCATTCAACATACTAATCCTAGTTTAAGACATAATAGACTAATCCATTTTGTTTTTGTTTATGTATTTCTTGAATGAGCTAATCTTATGTATTATAACCAACCATAATTGTTATGGGTTTTTAGGGTAGGGGGAAAAGTTCTGCTTTTGATTTATACTGGTGCGGCACTCCCTGGAGAGTATTGACCAATGTTAGTCCTGCATTAAGTTTGTATTGTAGCAACACTAAGCCAACTGGAGGCTAGCAGAAAGTGTTACTGTTGATGCATTGGTATGAGTTTGTGTCTATTACGTCATTAATAGTAATGTGCTACTTATTGTTACACAAACGGGAACTCAACTCATGTGGCCAGTCATGTCGCTCGACACTAATGGGTGTGTGTGTGTGTTGTATGTGCAGGAACGTGCGAGTTCCTAGCCCGGCTCCAGGAGCTTTGCTTGCATGGATCACAGTGCCTGCTTAGTGCACGGGCATCCTGGCTCTGCCAGGTGCGCGTGACCGCCTAGCAGCAGCAAGACAATTTGCACTTGCTTGTGCCAGGATACTTTTTAAGGGTAGGAAGCACTGCTCCCCTTCCCAGAAACAGTTTCATCCCCCCTCGAAATGCTTTAGTACTAACATTTCATATTTCGACTATGCAATATTTTTGCATGTTTTTGTGTCCTACAAATACAAAGGTTTTTTGAATGTCTGTATTTTACTCACAAGTCAGTGCCCCTCCTAAAATCTAATAAGTTGCTTTTGCCCCTCCTAGATTCATTTTCTGTGTGCCGCCCTGGTGTGTGTGTATGTGTGTGTGTGTGTGCAAGTGTGTTGTACTAGGCTATACAAGTTAGGTTAGCATGAATGTTGTGATTTACTTTATAATTTCTTCATTTTATATTGCTTGTATTCCTGCCAATTTTATTGTTTCCATGCAAGTAACTCATGTTGGAAATTGCTCTAACTATGTAAATGACAGGTACTTTTTAATACTTTATTTGTACGTATGTTTACAAGGGGAAGTAATTGTTTTGATTGCAGTCTCCCGTGCTGTTAGCTTCCAGACCTGAAAATAACACTCAAAAATTGTCTGGACAATTTGTCCGAACAAATCAAAGTTTGCCTGGACATTGACTTATTTTGAGTGGTCAACCCATTTCATTTCAAATTATTGTTATTACTAAACTGGTCAGAGTATGGTTAAATAATGATAAACTAAATAATCATGGTGTGAATCAAAGGATAGTTATAGTTCATGCACTACTATCATTTATTATAAGGTTGACAGGTGAACACCTTATATGATTTAAATAAGTGAGTTAGTGATAGTTGTTAAGAAATAGTGAACTAGCAGTGCCAGTTCAGTCGTTCATTGATAACGACTAGCTACAAAAGAAGCTACAGCTAATAGCACCTTTTTTTTTGCTGACAACAGGAAATAAACTTCCCGAAGAGATCGTAGATTTCTTGGACACAAGACTCAACCATACAGGCCTAACAAGAAGCTAAATCAGAAGAACACCGCAGAAAACTTGAGGGAAAGGTAGCAATCGACTTTGCGCACGCAATCAATTTCTGAAGAACTGAAATTGCTGATTCAGCACAATCGGAAGGATCACGCGACTGACTTAATTATTGCTTCCCGGCCCGTTGCGTATTTAGGTTTTCCAGCAAGTGAGAAAACTTTATTTCTGGTTCTTTTTGATGCAACACCTTTTGGCCGGACACAATGACCATGCATATCATTGATTGTGCGGTCCAAATCAAGTTTTGTACGGTAATTGACCGATGTCCGCATGTTATTTTTAGCTCTGAGCTTCTCCACAGAAAATACTGATACTCAAAGTGTATTAGATTGCATTGCAACTTTGCAAGTGACTTAGAGGATGCATGAAGTGAATGTTGTTTTGTGTCACTGAAGAAGGACAGAATGGAAAAGCAAGTTAAAAAAACACACACACACACAAACACAGCTAAAACTCTACAAAAATTTCTTTTGTGTAAAAGAGTTTGAGTACGTTCAAGTACTAGTGTGTTGCCCTAGCTCTAGCCTACAGATAGCATGTGGTAAGTACTAGTGTGTTGCCCTAGCTCTAGCCTACAGATAGCATGTGGTAAGTACTAGTGTGTTGCCCTAGCTCTAGCCTACAGATAGCATGTGGTAAGTACTAGTGTGTTGCCCTAGCCCTAGCCTACAGATAGCATGCGGTAAGTACTAGTGTGTTACCCTAGCCCTAGCCTACAGATAGCATGTGGTAAGTACTAGTGTGTTGCCGTAGCCCTAACCTGTACAGATAGCATGTGGTTTCATCTTGAAAGAGAACTGCTGAAAACATTCAAAACTCCATGTAGTGTCAACATTTACCAATATCTGTGCAATTTTAAGTTCTTTTTTTTTCTTCCCTTCTTCAAGTCCTATGTACTTTCTAAGTCGTCCCTTGAACTTTAATTTGATCTTGGACTGCACCAAGGTGTGAAAGACTTGCAATCAACAAGTGTTTTTGATGAGTGATCTTGTCTCACCAACTGTAGTATGCTTACTCACACTAATGTGTTGCGTTCAAAAGCTACCAGCAACCTACAGAACATGTAGTAGCATTAACTCACATTGGGGATTGTGCCACGATTGTCAAATTCAACTCCATCTTCAGGGCTTCATACAGAGGTAGGGGCAACTTGGGATCCCCCCCAGAATTTCATGAAATAAATTAATATTTACTACTTAATGGTATTCTGTGGTTATGATTTATAATGGTATTCTGTGATTTTGTTGTTTGTATATATCTAATATTTGGTGAAGGTTCACTTCAGTTAATTGAGGTCCTTCAATTGCAATACGCATTAGTCTCCCAATTGATGTCACTAATTCTAGACCTGAGACGATGTTTAATCAAACGGGTGTGGTTTCAGCAAAAGTGGGTGTGGTCAAACAAACGTGTGGCCCTTCTTCCTAAACTCCCCCCCCCCCCCCCCCCAAGAAAAAAATCCTGTGTGAAACCCTCATCTTAAACTTAGCATATAGAAATTTTCAAAAAGTAACACAGTAATGCTGAAAGGGTGTACAGCAAGTTCCTGTAGCAGACTGCATCGGAGTGAGGGCCGATACATGACTATAGGAATTAGTTGCCATAAAGTACTATTTTGTGTGATAGTATTTGAGCTTCACTTCCAGTGTATTTGGACTAATAGATTAGCTGAAATTATATAAATACATGCCAAATGATCCATTCTTGTAAAAGATGTCATAATTTCAGTTGTTGTTCAATTGCAATTGTGCCCAAAGTGGTTACAAGTAAGGTGTAAATGTTCTATTTTATAATAGAGGATGAGTAAGTGTGAAAATAGTTGGAGTGACACTACCACTGAATCCTCTTCCCCCCTCCTCCCTCCCTTTCTCTCCTTCAGTTAAACTTTATAAATGGTTCAATAATATTAGTGAAATATACACAATTCAAGTCTATGCTATGCTAGTCCTGGGGCATTGTGATAGGGTTTCAGTATGTCTCAGATCTCCTTGGCATTAGTACAGCAGGAACCTTTTTTTAGTAGTGGCATTATTTTTTTTTGTTGCTGTTGTTTTTGATGTTTTTTACTTCTAATCAACCTTTACATTTACCAACCATAGTATAGTATAGCTATGTTTGTTTCAGACTTTTTATTCTGTTGTGTGTGTGTGTGTGTGTGTGTGCGTGCGTGTGTGTAGGAGCAGGTGGATGGTTTGCGAGTGGTGGAAGTGACTGGTAAATCATTGGCATTGGAAACACAGGCAGAGGAGGGTGTGGTTCAGTGGGTGTTTGAAGTCACCACTACGGTAAGTGACAATGATGTATTCCTCCTCCCATGCAGAGATACACACACACACACACACACACACACACACACACACCTGCACACCTTTATTTCATGGTTGTATGCTAGTCCGAGTTCAGATGCTACTCATGTGATAAATGTAATTAATATAGTAGATTGCTGGGGGTTGCAGTGTGGAACTTCCGTAGCTTGTTCCAGATAGTACAGATTTACATCTTGTGGTTCAGGTATAAACTCTACTCTTGTTCTGCAGTGTAAATTCTGCTCTTTTCTTGCCATATAATTTCTGCTTTTTCCTTGCAGTGTAAATTTTACTCGTACGGGTGAAATAACGTAAACAGCCCCTAAAGTACCCGAAATGTGTGTGTGTGTTGCCCCTGGAACATCAGGATATTGGTGTTTGCTACATCTTGTACAATAATGATGACTTGCACAGATGTGTTCTAGATATGTGGACCATCACTGTAGGCGCGCAGATGTGCCATCACTGTGGGTGCGCAATGTGCCATCACTGTGGGTGTGCAGATGTGCCATCACTGTGGGCGCACAGATGTGCCATCACTGTGGGTGTGCAGATGTGCCATCACTGTGGGCGTGCAGATGTGCCATCACTGTGGGCGCGCAGATGTGCCATCACTGTGGGCGCGCAGATGTGCCATCACTGTGGGCGCATAGATGTGCCATCACTGTGGGCGCGCAGATGTGCCATCACTGTGGGTGTGCAGATGTGCCATCACTGTGGGCGCGCAGATGTGCCATCACTGTGGGTGCGCAGATGTGCCATCACTGTGGGTGCGCAGATGTGCCATCACTGTGGGCGCGCAGATGTGCCATCACTGTGGGCGCGCAGATGTGCCATCACTGTGGGCGCGCAGATGTGCCATCACTGTGGGCGCGCAGATGTGCCATCACTGTGGGCGCGCAGATGTGCCATCACTGTGGGCGTGCAGATGTGCCATCACTGTGGGCGCACAGATGTGCCATCACTGTGGGTGCGCAGATGTGCCATCACTGTGGGTGTGCAGATGTGCCATCACTGTGGGCGCGCAGATGTGCCATCACTGTGGGCGCGCAGATGTGCCATCACTGTGGGCGCGCAGATGTGCCATCACTGTGGGCGCGCAGATGTGCCATCACTGTGGATGCACAGATGTGCCATCACTGTGGGTGTGCAGATGTGCCATCACTGTGGGCGCACAGATGTGCCATCACTGTGGGCGTGCAGATGTGCCATCACTGTGGGCGCGCAGATGTGCCATCACTGTGGGCGCGCAGATGTGCCATCACTGTGGGTGCGCAGATGTGCCATCACTGTGGGTGCGCAGATGTGCCATCACTGTGGGTGAACAGATGTGCCATCACTGTGGGCGTGCAGATGTGCCATCACTGTGGGTGCGCAGATGTGCCATCACTGTGGGTGCACAGATGTGCCATGAGGGTGCACAGATCAGGCTATGTCAGATCCTACCAGCTGACTTCGCTAGCTGGCTGTAGTGTTAGTTGCAGTGGAAAAGCTCAATTGATTTATGCAGTACTCACATTTATGAACAATGGAATTGAAAGCCAAACTAAAGACAATTACAGAATCTTACAACATCTTCTGTTATGAATGAATTTATCACTTTCCATGCTAAAGAGCCTTTTTTATGACGTGTTTGCAGTAGTATGATGGGCAAAGATGGGCTCAGTTGAGGAGGAGATGTGTACAAGGATGTACCCAATATTCTACACTAGATAAGTCTTAGAATTCTATTTGGGTTTTGCAACTCTTCACTACTGAGATCCACACATAGGTGGCCTCTAGCAACATAACATAAAATTGGCTCCCACATGCTATATGTGGAATAGGAAAGAAAGTAAGATGACGGCAGATCATAGCAACTCCACAAGAATAATGTTGTCCATGTTTTAATTATCCCCCTGCCTATTAAAGTGTGGGTGTGACTGATCTAAATGATCTTATCAAGCTGCTATGTTACCTACACCCGGCTACTTCTATTTATAAAAAAGGAGTGAGTATTGTATGTGTGTGTGTTGGTTGGTTTGTATGACCACAGGTTCCTCATACTCTGCATTCTGTGGTGTTCTTTGACAAAGTGAGTCCTCACTTCTCTCTAGCTGGAGTGTTCAGATATGGCTCCACAGGAGCATGGGAGCAACTCTCGGGAAGGGAGGCGGGGCAAAATCACGGAGTGGGACTTCAAATCAACTCCAAGATGGCAGTCTCGGACAAAGTCAGGGTCAAGGTAAGTTTGTAGGCGTGTGTGTTTGAAAGTATGCTGGTTTTGTGTGTGTGTGTGTGTGTATGTGCCCCAAGTAGGTATATATGTGTGTTTGGGGGGGGGGGGGGGGGGTATGTTGGTGTGCCAACAGAAAATGTTTTTTTTTAGAATGTTATCTTATGAATTCTTTTTTTGTTATACCAATCTACTTGATATGCTGTTTGGAACATCTTTAGAATACCAATATTGTAGTGTACAATATGCTCTTAGCTATTACAACAGACACCAATAACAAAGTTGTTTTGTTAATATTGCTTTGTTTTGTTAACTTTAGTATAAGCAGGTTGTGTGTGTATCTACTCAACTGTCAACGGTGTGCTCTATTTAGGTGAACGTGAGCCCTGGCAGTGGCATGCATGGGCAGCTGGTGGCATTTCATGTGGACAAGTTCTACATTGTACGGTGCTGTGTGGTGCATCGTGTCAGTCAGTCAGTGGGTGGAGAACAGCTAGCAGTAGCCCCGCCCAATAATTCACAGGGCAAGAGACCTGACAATGTGTGAGTTTGTTACTGGGCCACTAAATTGAGTTCATACATACATACACATGTACATACACACTTACATACATACATACATACATACATACTGACATACATACTGACATACATGCATACAAAGTTTATTTCAGGATTTTTTCCAAAGGGGGGAAAAGGGCGTGGCTTTGACTTGAAGGGGACAGTTACATATTATGGAGATCACATTTACACAGTATAATGTCGGGTACTGTATATGACAAAGAAATGTTACAATCGGCGATCAACTCAAAGAATAACCTAGTCAAGGAAGGGGAGCAAAATAATTCCCAGGGGGGAGGGGAGGGGGCTGTATGTATGTAATAGTTAATCCGGAAGTTGCCATGATTTAACTTCTTCTTTTTTTTTAACCATAGTTACTATTTTGAACACTGTAAAAATAACAACTAATGACAGGGTGTTATTGTATTAGGGGAAATGTACAACATTAATTGAAGTGAGGGTCACTCTAAGATGTGGCTACAAAGTTTACTTAGTTCTGTTTGCCCCGCCTTCAGTGGATAGACTGACGACATCCAGCGAGGTTCACAAGACAAGACGTTACACTCTGATGAATAATTCTTAGCTTCAGTCTACTTTAAACAGCGATTATTAGTGACCGTTCACTAAGCAAGCATGGTACAAGTTAAAAAAAACTGATTTTTCTTCGTAGCTAAAAGAACCAAAACATAATCTGTGCACTTCCTCTATTGGATTGCAAAATCTTCTGTGTTATGCATTTTAAGGGTGCCCTGCCGCCGGAATCTGTGGTCGTTTAATCATTCAGTATAATACTGCAAAACCACCCGTAACCCGATCCCCCCCCCCCCCCCCCCCCCCCCCTGCAAGCCATCTATTTGCGCGTGGCCAGCTCCGAATTTCTATGCGGATCAATTAACTTTGGCGCAAAAAAAAAATCAACCAGTTACAACGAAGCAGGAGGACAAACGGTCCAGAGTTATAACTGTAGTGTACTATTCTGAGACAGTCACTTCAAATAACATCCTTCTATTATACTTGCAGGGTAAGGAATGAAGCTGTACTTGTGAAGCCATTGGAGCAGCTTAAAACTCTGTCTCAACCATGACCAACTCCATCCTGACATGTACCAGCTCCGACAATTCCACCAACCTTCTATTCAGTTGGCTGCGTATAGACTCCGTCATCATCACTTCAGTTCTTTCCGTCAGGATTGCTACCACTATATTCTTCAGCCCTATCGCCTACAAGTCTGAATCTTGTGCTGGACTACCCCGCTCCCACTAATGAGCAACCAACTCCAAGCAGCATCACGCCATCACTTCTGCTCCAGGGACTAACCATTTCCAAAGTTACAATGGCCATCTTACGGCTCATTATTGTATTTCTTTACAAATGGGCTCTTTTTAGAGCTGTCACAAGTCAATTGATTATCTTACCGATAAATTGCACGTTCGCGGAGCTCAACGTTATGGGGGCTGGGGCTAAATTGCGAATCAGTTGTCAACTTGAAAATAGAAATTGATATTTCTTGGAACTCTATCACTGAATTGAATCCAAATTTTGCGCACAAGCAGCATACCCCCGCTTAGAATAAAGTTACAGAGAGGTTGTTTTGTTTTTTTAGAATAACGCACGAGTAAAACGGCGTGAAAATTTTACTATTTACAAAAAAAATAATATAGATATTAGAAATATGGCTCTGTAATGTTGCGAAGCCCGCAAGCTACCTCTGGAGAGAAAAAATGAGCGCCGTAGCTCTTTCGGCCGCTTCGAAATAACACAGAGTAGTAGCCGGTGTGCAGAGCTGTATCTCCGTCCCAGGCGGATCTTCATTCTTCAAACTTGGCTTGCTGGAGTCCTCTGTTAGTGCCCAATCCACCTACAGCAACGAAGTAAGCCCACAGTACACAAAAAAAGAATAATAAAGTCACAGCAAAAACAATCAATTTGCGGTTACGCGCCTCGGCAGGCAGGGCATCCTTAAACACTCTTTGTGGTACAAAGCTATATCTTCGTCCCCAGGCAATTTTGGAGGGTGACATCACTTTTTATACATGACATCACATTTTGAGGGAGACAGCACTTTTATCATATGGCAGTCACTAAGCAACTATCTATAGGTCATATCCTCGAAGTTTATCATCACAGCTACTAATGGATAGAGTGTGTGGACTAGAAGTGGCGATAGTCCAAATGCTCACTTTTGATGACAGTTGGCACTAAAAGATATGAGATAGGTTAAATCATTCTGAAGTGAGAGGTTGGCATCATTTTGAGCTTAATGGGGGGGCATATGTAGGGCGAACATAAAAAGATTAGAAACTACAAGCTTCTCTTGTTGTACCTACTATTTACCCTTGAAGACGAGTGAACTCGCTCATGCTATTTTGTATTATGTTTGTCATCCTAGACTTTATTTAACTTTTTGGTACAAAATTGAAGATTTGGGTTTAATTATAAATTAGTAAAACTTGTCTTTTGGAATACAAGTTATCTCAAAACTTGATTATGAAATTGAACACTATGGGTACATGGTATATCTCTTGTTTCTCTCTGTACTAGGCACACCCAGGCTGTTCAGCCACCTTTATCAATCCTGGCCCGTGTATTGACTAACTGCATTGATAGCTAGCTGTCCTTAACATGGCTTTCAGTTTCTTGCTTAAACTTAAAGTGGCATGCATGTTAGGGTCTCGCAATGCCAGGCAGAACATGCTTTAATTCATTTGTACCTGTATTGAGAATTGGGGGCATTCTAATCAGGCATAGTTCTGTTGAGTATTCATACCATAAAAATGGAGTACTGTTAGTGATGGACACCATAAGCCAATGTTAGTTGGTCATCCATAGACTATTCAACAAAGGCAGTTAATTTGGTTGGACCATTGCCGGATGTGAATGCATGGCCTGCTTGTTATCCAGTAACGATAGTGACCTTTATCATGTTTAGATTGTTGGATCTCATCAATGCTATTTTTGATGATAATCAGATGGCAAACTTTAGTCTAAGCAAATAATTAATCTGTAACATATATAGCTTACACAGTGGGTTGTGGTTGCCTTTATACTTCCACTGTTATACCAACAATAAAACCACACTCTGCCAAACCCACACAGTAAAACCACATTCCGGCAGCCTACACCAGCCACACATTATTGTAGCCTAAACCTCCTATTAGGTAACACAGGTAAAGGGTAGAACACATAGAACATGTGTGAAGTTGTCTGCAGTTAACAGCTAGTCCATTTGTCAAGCAAGCAATAGATAGTCTAGTTTGACAATATTACTTGCTTTCCAATCCTGACTTGGTCTATGCTGACTATGATGCCACCTAAACTATAATGCTACCTAAACCCAACCCCTTGCTTGTACATAATACAGAATGTTAATTAAGACTTCACAAATATCTATATATGGATTCAAACATGAATACTCTCATATATTCAGCATACAACTCTGCTGGTAGATTTGCTGGTAGATTTGATGACCCCGTACCATGATACCATGATTAACTTCTCCCTAGATGAGCCTTTATTTATGGCTTATACCTAATAAAGAGTGTTGCACAAATAAGTACAGAAGTAAGAACTAGTCAAACATGATAAATACTCCTTGAAACAACATCCATCAACATAACTCTGCTGATATATTTAATGACTCCGTACCATAATTAACCTTCTTTTTTTCTTAACCCTTCCGGTATTGTTTGTATGAGTAATAGGGCGGGTAACCATGCTATTCGGGATTAATAGCACGAGTAACGCAATTGAAATAGTACGAGGCGAAGTGAGTGCTATTTCAATAGCTTTAGCACAGGTCACCCGTGCTATCACTCGCTAATAGTAGAGCAGCTAATTTTAAAAAAAGCATTTGCATTGTAGCTACACTGTATCTTCACTCACTATCTCAATATTTCAAGATTAGCTTTCTCTGGAACTTCTTTTTTAACATACGCTCCACCTAACTAATACGGTTAGAACTTCTGCGCTAAAGAATGGCGTAGTCTCCAACTAGAAACAAATGGAACTGTATGTTTCCATGGCTAGAGTTGCGTGCATGCGTACTATTTCACTCCGTGGTATTTCGCTTAGTTAACATGCTATTTCACTTTCCCCATGCAATTTTAATTGAACAGTGATTTTCCCCATACATTTGAATGGGTAATTTACGCAACGTACTATCAGGAGATATAATGGCACGGAACACTGAGATATTTATAGCAAGAGTTTAAATGTTTTGCCACACGAATGCTAGTGTATTTATGTTAGTGCTGTGGCTAATTTGTTTGTAGTTAAGAATATGTTGCAGTACATTTTTGTCAAAGAAATTGCTCCACTCTGATTCTGCCATTGTTCACACTTCTTTCCGCTGTTAATTTCAAAATAATACCACACTTTTTTTTTTGTATTAAAAGTTGACTCAGCTGTAATATTATAATCATTATAATTCCCCCCCCCATCCCATCTAGTGATCTGTTCTGGGAGCAACATCTTCGCATTGTGAGTCTGTCTAGCCACATGGCCATGGAGGAGACTGATAAGCAGCTGCCAGAGTACTCTCTTCCTCCTCAGATTGAGGACTTCATTAACAAGGGCAAATACAAGAATGTTGAAAATAGAGTGACCAAGGAGAACTATCGTAGGAGAATGCACAATCTGCTCTACTTGGAGGAGTTTCAGCAGAGGGTGGGGCTTAGCAGGTCAGAATGAGGGTGGGGCTTGGCAGGTCAGAATGAGGGTGGGGCTTAGCAGGTCAGAATGAGGGTGGGGCTTGGCAGGTCAGAATGACCCTAATGCTGGGCAAGTTGCAATGAGGTTGTGGCAGTGAGAGTGACATATTCAGACTTCTCTATCTCCCTCCAGGTTATTGCTTTCAACACATTGAACATGTAAATTGTATCGAGCTTGGGGTGTGTATTCACTGTTTCTATTTCTGGCTTTCTTTATGATTTATATGCCTTGAACTTACTTTTTCTTTACCAATGCATAATCCAGACCTTGCAGACTTTACAGCTGCACTGAGCTGCTTCTGTGTGTACATACGTATGTGCGGATGTATGTGTGTGTTCATACGTATGTGTGGATGTATTTGTTGCAGGTATGACCTGTACAGTGTTGTGATCAAGCCAGAGATTTCGTTCACCACTCCAGACGGAGGGATGATATTTGCACAGAATGGAGAGAAGTTCTTCACTGTGTTCATGGATGAGTTGCTATTGGAAGGAGGCCAGACTGTCAGGTGAGGGGTGTGGCATGGACTGGGATGCTGAGTGGTGTAATGTTTAGTAAGGGTGTGGCATGTAGGATTGTGGGAGGGGCATAACAATGGACGATAATATGAGGGGCGTGCTGGGTAGAGATGTGGTATTTAGGATTTTTTTAGGGTTGTGGCACAGATGATGTAGTGATAAGGTGCTAGTCTGACGTTGCAAACCTTTTTCCTTCCCTATATTGGTGGGTGGGGAGGAAGAAAGGGGTCTGGTACTTGCTAACACCCAAATAGTGGCGCTCCAATTTGATTACAGAATCGTTAATTAAGCACTTTCCTCAACCACATTCAGTACACCCCAGTTTATTCCGCATTGTTAGCTATGGAAGACCAAGTGATGAAGAGTGTGTTTAGGGAGTTAGTTTCCATGCATAAAGCCAGAGCAGCTACAAGTCATGAAGGGAAAAAGGTATTTTAAAGAGATGTTTTTGTAGTCCTCCCGACAGTGTACTGAACGAGTGCTTGCTTCCAGAGTTTGCCATTTGTATATGACCGACTCCTACCCAAGTAGTGTGAACCAGCCATTATATCTGTTGGTCTGTCTGTCTGTCATGCTCTGATTTTGAAGTTACTGACAATTAACCATTGATTTAGGTATAAATCTACTCAGAACAAAGACTTAGGACCTTTCATTGTGCTACTTTTTTTGAAAACGCGAAGCTTTTATCTCCTCATAGGTACCAGCTTTTGTGGGTAACGCCCCCTAGCGTCACATCATAATCACGTTAGCAAATACTTTCTCGCAGCCCTTGGTGTAGTTCGCTTTATGCTCAGGGAAGTTAATGGAGTTGAAAGAAGTGTGAAAGTTTGGCATTGAAAATGTATACCGGTGGTGTTTCTTGCCTGTTTAGCTTCTTCTCTTATGAAGACAGGGTTTCCATGTACCATTTTCATTGCTCGAGCTATATTGATGCCTTTAAAATAGCTAATAGATTGCCTATTCTTTTGGTTTGAGATTATATTGTAATAGCTAGGTAGTGTTTTGTAGTGCTGAAAGTTCACACCTTTGGTGCTTCATTTCTATTAAGAAAGATAAAATAAGATTACTATAAACTTTTTGACTCACGTTTGATTTTACGTACGCATTAATAATAACGTAACAAAGCTGTGATATCATTTGCACAAGTCATTGATACTAGAACTACCAGACCTTTCCTTCCTCCCCGCCCACCAACATAGGGAAGGGAAAGGGTCGGCGACGCCAGACTAATAATGTGCATGGAGATAAACGATCATGTGAGGTTTGTGGGTGTGGCAAGAAATATCATGAGGAATGATACTCTGCCTGGAGATTAAATACCTTGTTGTTAAGGCTTTGGTTCAGTTTGTTTTTTCATACGTTGAATTAATACTTTATTTGTCAATTAGTCACTAATGGGTTGCAATTATTAAGTTAGTCATGTTGTCTAGGCTCATTCTGTATTCTCTCACTCATTATTGTACATAAGCAGAACATCTTCAGTTCACTTATACAAGCCCTTGGGCTATTAAGAGGTTCTGCAGAGTATTAATTGACACTATTGTTTAATGTAAGGTGATTTTCAGTGCACTAACACGAACTCTTTATTTATTTTATTTTATTTTTTTAATTATTAACTCTCAGTGTGCATGCGCGAGAGGGTTATAGTAGTCGTCTTGTCTGTCTGTCATGCTCTGATTTTGGAGATTGCAGACAATTAACCTTTGATTTAGGTATTAACTTAGAATGCTGATTTAAGACTTTTATTCTGCTGCTTTTTTTAGATTTCCGGCTGATTTTTGAGAAAACGTGAAGCTGTCAGTTCCATAGGTACTTAACTTTTGTAGGTAATGCCCCCTATCGTCACGTCGTAATCACGTGTGCAAATAAATTTCTTGGTGCCCACGGTAGTTTTGCTTTATGCTGCGAAGTAACAGAGTGCTTGAAGTGGAGTGTCGCATTTAAAATATGCACCAGTGAGTGTCTCTGGCATTTTTAGCTTCTTCTCTTATGGAGACGGCGTTTACATTTGCCGTTTTCACTGCTCTAGCTTGATTGATTGATATCTGGAAAAGCCAATAATTTATTCTTTTGGTCTGAGATTATTTTGTCATGGATAGCTAGCCGTGTAGTAGCGCTGAGGGTTCGCACCTTTGGTGCTTTGTTATTATTAATTCCCTTTCAGAAAAGTAATGGTATTCAGCCAGTGCCACGTCCCCTTCTACGATAGCCGTGCTATTGTTATGTATTGTGTGTGATGTCCAGGCCGTCAGATATTGCCCTGTGTCTCCCTGACAACGAGACAGTGGCTCATGAGTGTAATGTGGAGCATGTCGGCAAAGAGAAGATCATTCTGCGCATGAGTGACAAGACCTACAAGGACTGGTAGGTGGTGGTATACAGGACTTCAGTTGTCTGAACACGTTGGGACCGGAGATGTCCAGATCTCTGGAATGTTCAGATAACTGAGCACCGTAGAAAATGTATTATGAAGCACTGATGGGAGGGCGTGGTGAAGCAAGTCTTTGTGTCTGCACGTTCTACTATTAGATTTTGAGTGTTCGGTTAACTGAAGTGTTTGGATAATTGAAGTTTGGATAACTGAAATTCTACTGTATTTATCTATCTATCTATATACACACTGGGTTTCATACAGAGGTAGGGGCGCCCTGGGAATCCCCCCCTCCCCCCCAAATTAAAATTTCATGAAATAAATTAATAATATGTACTACTTAATGGTATTCTGTGGTTATGATTTGTAATGGTATTCTGCTGTTTGTTTGTTTTTGTTGTTTGTATATATCTAATATTTGGTGAAATTTCACTTCGGTTAATTCGATGGGTGTGGTTATATAAAAAATGGGTGTGGTCAAGCAAATATTTTTGCTATGTGTGCCGTACCCCCCCCCCCCCCCCCCAGAAAAAAATTCTGGTAAGTGTGCATGCGTGCAGTCCTAGCCTTGGAAATGTAGAGTTCAAGTAGCTTCTAGTAGGATACTATGCCATTCTTTAGCGCAAAAGTTCTATTCGTATTAGACGGAATTAGTTTTGGCAGAGCAATGAAGCTCTTGAGGAATCTAATCTGGAAATGTGTTAATGAATGAATGATGCAGTGTAGCTGCAGTGCCAGTGATAAAACAAACTAATCTAGTATTAGCGAGTGGTAGCACGGGTAACCTGTGCTGATAGGGATGAATAGCACTCGTATAGCAATAAGATAGCACTAGGCAAAGCTGAGTGCTATTTCAATCACATTATTCTTGCTATTTCTCATCATTTGTACTTCTCCTGTAAGTGAAATTACTGCTGCAATTTGACTCTGAGCTTCAACTTGTTAGATGGTGTGGGAAGGGAAGAAGGTGTATCTATTCATAGTATGAGTCTGTGATGGGGGAGGTGAAGAAGGTAGTATGTCTATTCAGGTTACTGTTTAACTGTGTCTGTCATCTGTCTGCAGTGAAGCAAGTGACTTCAAGGTTTCTGTGAGGTTTCTCCTGGGTAGAATTCCCATGAGGGCCATGCATTATGCTGTGGACCAGTTGGAACTGGACGTCTTGTTCCCTGATGCAGTGTCAGGTTCCACTGCAACTGAAGTTATCCCCTCATCAGGTGAAGTTAAGACTTGTCTGGAGGTACTGAAGAAGTCAGAGTTGAACGATTGTCAAGTGCAGGCCATTACGAGCATGCTGGACCCAAGTTGTGTCAAGGTAAGTGACATTTATTCTCTCTCTCTATCTCCCTGATAATATTTCACCAAATGGCAAAGCCCTGATTATATAGTACCACCTGGAATAAGCTCATGGAATAGCTTAGCTAGCAAGTACAGTATTTATTTTATTTTTATTATTACTATTTTTTTAATTAATTAATTTTTTTTTTCAGATTGACGTACAGGTGTGTACCTCTTGTGACTTTACAATTGTGTGTGTGTGTGTGTGTTTGTACAGATCCCGACCCTAGTGCTGGGTCCGTTTGGCTGTGGTAAGACGAGGACTCTGTTTGACAGTATCAAACTCCTCCTACAGCACGTGCCCAGTTCTCGTCTGCTAGTCTGCACACAATCCAACAGTGCTGCCAGTATCTATGTTGAAAAACTCCATGAATGGAAAGGTGGGGAAAATGAGGAAAAATATAAGCTGACGTGACTTGAAAGTTGTGCATGAAGTCTGATTTAATAGATATAGTTTTGCCAATTGCACTGACAGAGTTTCCGGAACAGCTTCCTGATTATTTTTTATCAGTATGTCAAAAATCGTGTTGTTTTACAATTTGTTTTTTTGTGTAATAGGTAACGGGTGTCCAGTGGATTTCAACTTACTGAGAGTATTTTTCACACAGCGACGTTTGCACACGATTTATGGAGCGGCAAAGAAATATGCCCTGTAAGTGTCTTATCAGGCGGCAGTAAGAAACAGCCATTGACAGTGTGGTCTTGGCCAAACACATTATAATGGAGAGTAAAGTTTACAACGAAACTGTGTGTTTATTTTTGTTTTTTGTTGTTGTTGTTGTTGTTTTGTTGTTGTTGTTGTTTTGTGAGATGATATGATTGGTCAACTCCAATTTGAGCACAGTAGTTGTCTAACAATTTTTCCTTGCTATTGTACATGGTCAAAGGTAAGGTGGAGGAAAGCTCAAAGATATTATATATACATACATGTAGATAGGTTATTCACATAAGATTGTTAAATTGTGGTCGTTGTATTGTCTTGTTTTTAATGTACTACTCCTTTATACAGGATAAAAGATGGTCAACTGAAACTTCCCACTCTGGAGGAGATCAAGCAATACAAAGTTGTAGTAGTTACTCTCGGCACTGCTAGAACCCTGAGTATGATAGGACTCCATAAGGGATATTTCTCACACATCTTCATTGATGAGGCGGCTCAGGTGAGTGGGTGGGTGTGCTTTAATTGGCTAGCATGCAAAGTGAGTGAGATACTCTCAAAGGAAACTCATTTGAAATTTCAATACAGTATGATGTCAGTTACCCAAACACTTACCAAACACCCAAAATCGAATAGAAGCACGTGCAGACACAAAGAATTGCTTGACCACGCCCTTCATTGGTGTTTTGATAATACTTTTTCTATGGTTTTGAGTTATCTGAACACCTCGGTCCCAACATAACTGACATTCTACTGTATTTAAGTATGTATTGTACCTTGGACCTTTTTGACACCTCTCTTAATTACATATGTTAGTAAAGCATTTATGTTGAAAAATAAATGAATTGAGTATCAGCCATTCAGGAATGACTTTGGGGCCTTGAAAACCAGACAAACTGTTGGGCAAGTCTAACACTTGATTATTTTGCCAACCTCCTTAAAGATGCATAGCGTTCTCTGAAAGACAGCTTCTTTTTAGTGTTGTTTGACAGGGGAGCACAGTTGACCACTTCAACTTCAACCGCTTAGCAACAAGTAGCAGACAATAAGAACTGCTGTAGCACTATTCTACTTTTCTTTAGCAAATTAATGATTTTTTGCACTGGGCTTTAGCTTATAATGAGCTCTGTCTTACATTGTGTATAAAAGTTGGAAGTTATTTGTTTGGTTTTTTTTTTAATAATAAGTAGTAAATTCTTATGGTATGCATAGCTGAACTTATTTGGTCACCATTGTGCACAAGTATACTAATTACTTTTGCCTGCTTTATTATGGGTATTGTTGTATATGTTGTTGTTGTTGTTGTTGTTGTTTTTGTTTACATGCTGTGTGTAGGCTTTGGAGTCACAGAGTTTGATTCCTCTTTCCCTGGCCAATGGCACCACCAAGGTAGTCCTAGCTGGAGACCACATGCAACTGGACCCTCCAGTCTACTCCGACATAGCCAGGAGGTACGGTCTCCACTTGAGTCTCCTGGAGAGAATGTTTGATGCCGACATCTACGAGACTACCATGGGTTCTCTGTGCAAGGTTGTGCTCACTGAGAACCATCGCTCCTGTTTCCAGGTATAGGCTTTTAGAATGGTGTTAGTGTGATTTATCTTTGGTCATTTTACTGCATCCAGATCATGGACCTGCCTTCCCAGCTGTTCTACAAGCACAAACTCACTTGCAAGTCCAAGTTTCCGCCAGGAAGTCCAGACTTTCCTGCAGTGAAGTTTGTGAATGTAGAAGGTCGAGAAGAACAAGATGAAGACTCACCATCATTTTACAACCGCCATGAGGCTCAGAAAGTTGTTAATGAGGTAAAGGGTTGATGGAATTGGGAAAGTGTAATCAATAATGGGTGAAGGGTAGAACTCAAAAGATAGATTATGAAATTTAGGATGTTTGAGGAATAACTCAAGAAAATGAAGTGAGGTAGTGAATAAGGTTGAGGAGAAACATTTAGTGTGATGGATAAACACAGTATATTGGGTAAAGGGTGAGCAATATTACAGAAAGCAATATACATCGATGGAAAGTGTGTTGATTTATTTCATTCAATAATTACTATTTGAACTAGAGCACTGAAGTGCAAACCCTCAGCGCTAGTTAGCTTGCATGATAAAGATAAGGAAAAGTGTAGAAACAAAAAAAAAAGAAAGAGAAGTGGCATGAAGAGAGGCAGGAAAGAGAAAAAGACAAAAGAAAGAGGAAATGAAAGGAAAAGGTAGGAAAGCAATAAAAACAGTAGGAAGAAAAAAATAAGGCAAGAAGAAAAAAAAACAGGATGAAAAAAAAAATGAGCACCTACTTGGGTTCGAACCACAGGCTTCTAGGTTAGCTATTCGCTCACTCAACAACTATGCCAGGGAACACCTCACGCTGAATCCATGTAATTGTTAGCTATTTAAAAGTGATTTGCAACCTGAAAGCTGGCTCACGTGACAAGCAGGTTTTTTAAGGGGCGGTTCCCATTACCGTAACGTACGATTGTAGGCTACTCGTTTTTTTTTGAAAACTAAGTCCAAACTAAAAATTCTGGCACATTAAAGGGACTTACTCTGTGAAGTGCTATAGTTTGATGTCGCTTTCAAAGCCTGGGTAGCAGTAATCTTCGAGATCCGCTGTTGACTGAATGAATGAATGAATGAATGAATGAATGAATGAATGAATGAATGACGGGTTGACTACTATATACCCTCAGGCGCATGCGCACTGAGGGTTAATGAAGCACCAAACGTGCGAACCCTCAGCGCTAGCTAACTATAACAAAATTAATTTTTGGACCGAAAAAAATAAAAGTTAGACCATTCCCAATCAGTGAGGTATGAATACAACTCAAGCAATGACAACAGTAGATGTAGCTAAACATGGGGGAGACTCTCACTGGTATATAGTTTAAACGTTCATAAAACACCTGAATTCCAGCACTCATGAACTATTCAGCATAAAGCAAATACTACCGCAGGCAGAAATATAAATTATTTGCTCACATGATTGTGATGTAATGATAGGGGGTGTTATATACAAAGCTTGAACCTACGCAGAGCTGACAGTTTGCTTTTTCTCAAAAATCAGCTCGAAATTTGAAGAAGAAAGGGGGGGGGGGGGGGGGGGGGGGAAAGTAGCACAACAAAAGGTCTTGTATCGTCGTTCTAAGTAGGTTCATACCAAATCAGCTGTTAATTGTCGGTAATCTCCAAAATCAGAGCATGACAGACAGACAGGACAATCACACCCTCTCGCACATGCGGGTTAATAACTTCATTATTTTTTCTAAAATTTTCTTTCTGTGTTCAAACACTTTTTACTTAAATAACACTTCAGCATGCCTGTTATATGTACTTCTCCAGCCTATATAGGATGTGTTGAAAGAGAGGTGTGTGTATATTGTATTTATGTGTAGGTAAAAGCACTAGCAGCAGCTGGTATATCTCCTGAAGATATTTGTGTACTTTCCTACTACAAAAAGCAAATTATATACATCAGGTCATGTCTCAGGAAGAACAAAGCAGCAAAAGTATGTTTAAAATATAGTCTAGATAGAGGAGAGGAATAGCTGATGCTTTATTGCATGGTCTAAGCTGATTTACCCTATCTGACAATGTTCTCTGAATATAGCCCTAGTGAAGTTCCATGTGTGCTTTATCAAATGCCAGGCTATTATTTGAGAAGTGTTGAATTACGGGAGGCATTTATTGGTAATCGATCGAGCAAGAATTGTTATTCAGTTTTAATTATTGCACAATTTTATTAGAGTAAGGGGAGAAATAGAGTATTAAGTTAATAGTCCGTTTTCAATTTATCTCATGATTTATTTAAATTTCCGGTTATCCCTGAGGTAAGGCCAAGAGATAAGCGCAAGTGAGTATATAGTGTGTGTAACCCTTCACTATAGTCTAGTAACTTATACCACACATATGCTGTTCATAGGAACACGGTTGATGATCTATGGTTTAAAATTGGTGTAATAGTGTGTGTGGTGTGTGTGTATGTGTGTGTCCCACTCCTATTCTGTTTTTTGTTGTTGTTGTTTTTTTGTTTGTTGTTGTTGTTATGTCTTTTGGTATAATTGTTGCTAGTTGGGTCATGTGACTGTGGTGACAGTGGCAGAAATACAAGGTAAAGCATTCAGAGCTATTGTCATTTCTACTGTGCGAACTTCAGCGTCAGAGCTGGTGTCTGAACAAGAAGCAGGCTTCCTCAATAACCCCAAGGTAATGAACCTAGACTAATGGAGGGATGATCAATGTAGCTGTGCGATATTGGGCAATACATCTATCAAGTGTAATTGAAGAGAGGAATGTGAGCATATAATATTAAGAGTGACAATACAACAAGAGAATCATTTGCTTTGCTTCCAGTGTGTATCTATATAAAGCTGTAATCCTGTGCTTGACCCTAGATCAGTTGCTGCAGAGAAATTCACTGAGTAAGAAATAATTTGTTTGTTGTTGTTGTTGTTGTTTTTGTTGTTGGTTTTTTTTTGTTTGTTTGTTGTTGTTTTTGTTTTTTTGTTTTGCTTTTTGCTGAATAGAGAATTGCAACTTCTGAAAATTACTTACAACTTGGTACATTGTACCAAACATCTAATAACTTCAGCAAATGATGAAAGCTAGACTTCCACTGTGTACATAGGCAGGCTGTCTTCAGCTTAATAGAAGTGACTGAGTCTGTCAGCTGTTCCCACCTTTTTTTCTCGAATATGTTAGGATCGTCTCAACAACTGCTGGGAGTTTTAGGTATCTTGCATTAATTAATTCTGCTTTTCTTTTTTTTCTTTTTTCTTTTTTTCTTTCTCTTTCCTCCAGCTGTTCAACACTGCAGTGACACGTGCCAAGCAGTGGCTGATAGTGGTGGGTGACCCTGTGACCTTGTGCACGATGGGGTCCAACAGACTGTGCTGGTTAGAATACATCAGACGCTGCGTCAGGCTCAAGTCCTTTGACTACCCTCACCCGGAGCAGTTTGAGGACAGTCTTCAATACAAGATGATGGCCAGGTCAGATGCTTGTGGGGAGTAGTTTGACACACCACACCCACCTATGTTGATTATAAAGATATGGTTGAAAATTAGCAAATTCTTTATGAGAGAATGAGCTTCCAATATGCACGAAAATGTATCTAGTGCATTTTCGCTTATACAACTACAAGTCTTCTTCTGAAGTTTTCAACTTGACATCACTCTACTGTAACAGCTTTTGACAAATTCTGGCTCTGACCAGAAAGGAAAAGGGGGAGGGGGAGGGGTTTGAAAGAAAACTTGTCTACACTTTGGGTAGTGTTGGGTGTTTCAAGTGTTTGTTGTGTGTAGGCAACTTCTGGAAAGCACTTATTCTCCTTTCTTTCTAAGTCATGGCCGCATACAAGACGAGGGCAAGTCCAACCATGTAAGGGAATTTGTTAGACGTAGGCAGCATCAATCACGTGTAACTAATTGCAATACTGCCATTGTTACATTCAGGAAGCCAAGCAAGAAGTGCAACCATCGGCTACCAGCTCTGGTCCTCGGGTGACTGTTGGGCAGGAGAGAAGGGAAGAGCTGGTGGGCGGGGCCAGGGATGCGGCTACTGCTGCTCAGAAGGTGCACGAGGCCAGCAATGCCACTGGACTTGCCATGGAAGTAGCATCAAGTGGCAAGGGGATCGGTAAGGGGTTGTTACTCTCAGTCAGGAAACTTTGAATGTAAGAGTGTGGGTCTGTCAATGTAATTGGCATACAGGTGCGGTGGCGTCTCAGTCCAGACCTGTGGGTGCTATCATCACCAGCACAAACAAGTCATATGCTAAGATCAGCGAAACTTCTCCATTTACAGTTCCCTCCTCAGCTCACCCAACCTCTGGCTCTCGGACTCCTGATAATTCAAGCTCCAAAGCCATCAAGTTGCCTGCTATTAGAAAGCATGAGGACACGCCTTCAAATCCAGGGGGCGTGTATGGATCAGTTGCAAATAGCAATGCTAAAGATACGTCTTCAGGCAATCTGGAGACTTCTTCAAGGACAGTAGAATCCGCAGGTAAGGATGCTATCTCTTCTGACTCGATGGACTCGAAATTGAAGAATTCATCAGCTTCAAAGATGGAAAGGAAGTCTTTCGTCTTGAAAACAAAGGACCATCCAATGTTGAAACCGTATGTTCAATTGTTGACATGTCATTGCACAAGTCTATTATCTCTCGCGCATGCATGTACTCACATGTAGAGCTCAGTCCAATTCCACAAAGACCTCTCCTGCTTCAGTGACTGTGTCGGAGAACCATGTGAACTCTGGGAAAGGCAAGAGTCAGCCTAATAAGCCTCCAAGTATCAAGATACGCAGCAAGTCGCAGCAAACCAATGAAGTGAACCATGTTGCTGACAAATCCTCGCCGACTGCCACTGGTAGGCCTAATTACTTATTGGATGTTTTAGCGTTTCAATGTTTGTTTTTTATAAGTAGACTAATTTTAAGTGGACTAATAATGCTTGGCCATTGTTGTTGTTGTTAGTTTTTGACAGTGTGTGGGGTCAACAGTACAGTGTATTCCCTCTCTCTCTGTGTGTGTTGAATATATTTTCTTTCCTGTAATTTGGCCTTTGTCTGTCTTAGATGATCTTCCTCCGTTCCTCCGAGGTTTGTTGGAGAATCTCCATTCGTACAGTGCCTGGGTCGAAGGTCAGCTGTCGGCCTCGTATCCGCTGAGATTCTCTCACAGCATCAGTCAGAATCTGGAGAAGCACAAGGCCTTGCTGGAGAAGCAGTTGGAGATGGCCGACGACCAAGTGGATCTCTACAGAGTATGTTCAGCTACAGTTGATATGATTGTTATTGCTGACTGAATTCTCTCATCAGCAAGTAAACAAACCCTACCTGTTTAAGAAAGTGAGAAGTGACACAGTGGGATGGGTGTGTAGTAGTAGTAGTAGTAGTAGTAGTAGTAGTAGTAGTAGTAGTAGTAGTAGTAGTAGTGATAAATAAAAAAGTAGTGATCATAGTGTATATTTTGCTAATAAAATTTTAATAATCATGATGCTCAAAATTTTGCGCAAGCCCATTCTAGCATAATTTTGTTCATTATATATTTACACTGTGTGTGTGTGTGTGTGTGTGTGTCAGTGTTTCTTCAGTCTATATCAGTGATCAGAATAGAATAGTATGCATCTTAATGAGAGATTTATAACTTGTGGCTGAGGAAGTTATGAGTAAATATACAAAATATATATAATCCTTTCTTTTGTAAGTGTACATATGCTGTGTGTTTCTGTTGCTGTGTTTGTTATGGTATACTCCAGGACCTCGTGAGTCTTCTGAATCAAGCTCTCCCCGGCACCAACAAAGGAGACCTGGGCACACCCCCAGTGGGAGGGCTCAGCCAGGGCTACGTGTTCCCTGGGGGAAATTTAAGTCAGGGATACGGTGCTTCCTTGGGTGCTCTCAATCAAGACATGATGACAGGGGCTGCCCCTATGGTATCCACTGGCTACATTCCAGTAATGGCTGCTGGCCCTCAGATGGGCAACCATTACCAGCAAGTGTCCTTGCATCACCACTCCCAGCAACAGTTGCAGCAACAGCAGCAGCAGCTGGTCTTCCCTTCTGCTCTCCCTCCTTCTTATCCTAGTTCTTTCTCCACCATGGGGATGCCGTCCACCTTTACTACATACGATGGTAAGGAGGGAGGGGGGTAGAGATGGGTAGACATAATACTGCATGTATTGTCTTTATTTTGGTTACAGATGGAACAGAATATGTGCCCAGTGAAGCAATGCCACGATAGGTGCGTGACCTGCACGTTTATTTAGGGTTATGATTCAATATTGAGTTAAACCGTGAGGTTCTAATAATTTTATTATTATTATTATTATTATTATTATTTATATTATTTATTGCTTTTTTTAAGCTCCACTGAATAAATAGGTTTTTAAAGATTAAAATATATTTAATTCCAGAAAATAATGACTAGTTGCCATTGTACAATTACACTAAAAATCACATAGCTACTAGATTTTATTTTTTATTTTTTCCCCTCTACTTTAACTTGGCTCTAATTTCCTCTTGTGGTTCATGTGTGCAGGTCATTGTTGGCGGCAGCATGTGAGGTAGCTAAGCAACTGGTGGTGGAGAAGGATGAACTGAAGTCGACTATTGATGTGTCTGTTTGCCTCCTTATGACTGCGAACATGATATAATGCATGAATAATAATATTCAAGTTGTTGTTGTTGTTGTTTACTTGTGTATGCTCACTGTTGATTGTCACTTGCTCATCTTTTGTGTGCATGTTGTGCCACATATTGTGTATCACGTCATTTTCTCTGGCCCTGTGCTATCTGACTGCACAGGTTGTATGTATTCTCTCTGTTCTGTGTGGCACTGTATATACATGGCAATATTTATTCTGTTAATGCTTATCATACGATATTTAATAAGGAGCAACAGGCAGGCAGGTCAGGACATATCAAGTAATCTGTGGGGTTGACAATAAAAAATTCAGTGCCGCCGCCGCCTCTGCGCGTAGATGGTTTGGAGATTTGACTTTTGTGTGCGGTCACCCTTTACCATGTAAACGGTTTGACTGGGACTATCGATTGGGGGTGTGGTTAGTCATGAGCACGAGAAGGAGTGGCTGGAACAAGTGGAATACGAATAACTGGGGAGTATAACTATAGTAGTATAGTAGCTGTTTGGTCTCTCTGGCCTAAAATAGCTGAAGAGTAAGTGAGACCATGCTAGACTGTAGTCTGTGTGGCTGTATAAAAGCTTTAGCTAAGATATTAAAGCTTCTAATTTGTACCATTCATTGTGACATCTAGCTTATATGTTTGTGACTGTGTTCTTAGAAACCCTTATGCTCTCTCAGAACACTAACACATGTAATGAGGAAAAAGAGCCACTTATCAAGAAGACTCCTGAGTCTACCAGGAAGAGAAAAGTGGTGGCTAGAGTTCTTCGCACTGTTGGTGCTCTGTTTGCCATGTTCCTCAATGTGACCAGCTGTAAGTCCGTACAGTAGCTACCTGTTGTGTCAGTAGGTAAAACCAACATCAAGGAGAGCTTGTTGTGGTTAGTGTTTAGTTGAATGCAATGGTTACAATAAGCAATACCTATTAGATTCATTAGAGTGTCTTGCTTTTAGTGGGAGGAGGGAGGAGGGGCTTTATGGAGACTCTACATCAGGTGATAAATACTAGGCTCGATTCTTTACACACACGCTCCCACATGTATACCTTGTAATCACAGAGTTGACTCATTTGGCAAAAAAAAATTATTCATGCTTATTAAGTCTACAGAGTTATCAATATACATTCACAGTATGTACATGACATGCACTCTTATTCCTAAACATTTCTAATTATATCCTCCCTTTATTTAGGGGTAGCCATGGCAGAGGGGCTGCAGGATCTTGATAAATCTTACACTAGGACAGTATTCCAGACGTACTTCCTCCACTCTTCTTATTCTGTGCTCTATGTGGTGTGGAAGTTCTGGCTGTGAGTGGAACTGCCAGAGCTACTGAGTGAGTGGGTTCAGATAATGTCTGTGCTTATGTTCATGCAGGATATTTCCTGGAACTCACTCTTGCAACAGTGCTGGGGAAGGAACTCTCACCAACTTCAAGTAAATGAAGTTATCTAGTGCACTGGTGTAGTATTAGGAGCTAAAGTACATAGTCAATTTAGGGAACTTGCATCATAGTAATGATTACTAATGGCAGAATCTTACTCCCTGGTTGTGATATTGGAGAGGGAGTCTGCATTAGTTTCTGATTCAGTGTCTGTTAGGATGATGTTATGCATCAGTGTTCGTAGCAGCAGTGCAGGATATGGAGATGATGTATACAGACGTTGAAAGACACATTCACAGATCAATTTTTTGGAAAAATTAACTAAATTTACAGAATTAGTGCGTCAAAAGTTTAAATATAGCAGTGCTACAAGATATTGGTTAAACTTCCTCCTTTTTTATTTCTTAGGAACACTATCTCTGCAGTATGGGGTGAGAATACCTGTATCCCTGGATTAATTAGGTCATCCCTGGGTTAATTAGCTCTTTCCTAAGTTAATTAGCTTATCCTGGGTTATTTCGCTTATCCCTGGGTTATTTTGCTTTTCCCTGGGTTAATTAGCTTATCCCTGGGTTAATTTGATTGTTCCTGGGTTAATTAGCTCATTCCATCACACTAACTGCAGTATCATGTGTTGTACATGTAGGAGTCTATCCATAGTCTGCGCGGTGTTGGCGTTCACTCTGTATGCAAGCGACATCTTCTGGTTCAAGTCCCTCCCACTCACCAGGTATGGAGAGGTAGCTGTTGAGAGAGTCAGATGTGATCACTTGTATGTAGCGTGTCCGCCAATACCGCCATTTACCAGTCACAGCCGGCCATAATCTTCCTCATTTCCATCCCCATCTTGCGAGAGAGAGTGACTGTGGTGAAGATATTCAGCGTACTTTTCTCCATGGCAGGGGTACTCCTCATTTCTTTCTTCAGTAGCAAGTCCAGCAATGCTCCACCCACTTCTCCGCCCAATTCCACAGAACTGGTGCTGGATGAGTACCAAACCTTGGACAGTTTCTCCTTGAAAGAAAATTCCAGCAGTGAAGAAACGAATACTCCCCTGGGCTATGTAGTAAGACTTGAATGTATTAGGCTTAGGAAGACAATGACACACATATTAGAGCACACTATGCTGTAGTTGTTTTGTTTTTGTTTTTTTGTTTTTTTGTTGTTGTTTTTTTGTTTTTTTTGTTTTGTTTTTTTGTTCATTTATTTGTGGTGTTGTTGTTTTTGCTCTTTTTGCTCTTTTTTATGTGACTTACACTTCACCTATTGTCAGACAAACTACAAAAGAGCCAGTTAGTAGTAATAATAGTGAGTGGTATTGTTTCAACGTTTGCTAATGTAGCTGTTTGCTTGTAACAATTCATGATGCAAAGGATTTCAGAATAGTCTCAATTCTCATCTGGTATTAAACATTTAGGCGTCCCAGATATACTTTTTTATAGCTAATGATCCTTTCCATATAACACACTAATTCTGTGTTTGCAGCTCGTCCTGGCCAGCACTGTGCTGTACTCCGTGTTTGAAGTAATCTTTAAGAAGTGGGCCAGCAGAGAAGATGACTCTGCCCCAGTGTGCAACAGCCTGAGAGTGATCGGTTATGTGGGCGTGAACACGCTGGTGGCGTACTGGCCATTGGTTGTCATCGTCCATTTCATGGGACTAGAGACGTTTCAGCTGCCAACGCTCAAGCAGTTTTACCTGTTGCTCATCATGAGTTTCTCAGACATTGTCTTCAATGGGTCTCTTCTTGTGGCTATCGCCTTGTCTTCTCCACTGTTTGCTGTGTAAGTCAATACAGAGAGAGAGAGAGAGAAATTGCCTCTGTATCCATACACAAGAGAGCTCTCTCTGTCTGTTTGTTAGTCTCCCAGCAGTGCATCTTCAGGACAGCGGTGTTTTAAGCATTGAACAACACATGAAATTATGTAGAATTCAACTAAGTACCTTTTATGTGCGTTTCAAGCCATGCAACTTGGCCTGTTGAAGATAGCTAACTCAGTAGTACTTGAAATATATGCGTGCTCATGCATAGCTCCCTGTTGTTGTTGTTATTACTTATATACCATCAGCGCGCATGCGCGAGAGGGTTATAGTAATCATCCTGTCTGTTTTTCTGTTTGTCTGTCTGTTTGTCTGTCTGTTTGTCATGGTCTGATTTTGGAGATTACCGACAATTAACCATTGATTTAGGTATGAACTTACTCAGGATGAAGATTTAAAATCTTTTATTGTGCTACTTTTTTTAATTTCGGGCTAATCGTTGAGAAAACGCAAAGCTTTCAGCTCCGCGTAGGTACCAGCTTTTATGGGCAATGCCCCCTAGCGTCACGTCATAATCACGTGAGCAAATAATTTCTTGCAGCAAGCTGTATAGTTTGGTTTATGCTCAGGGAAGTTAACGGAGTTGAAAGAAGTGAAGTTTCACGTTGAAAATTATACCAGTGAGTGTTTCTGGCCTGTTTAGCTTGTCTTATGAAGACAGTGTTTCCATGTATCATTTTCATTGCTCAAGCTATATTGATGCCTCATTAAAATAGCTAACAGATTTTGGAAGGAGATTATATTGTAATAGCTAGGTAGTGTTTAATAGTGCTGAGGATTCGCACCTTTGGTGCTTTATTATTATTATTATTATTATTATTATTATTATTATTATTATTATTATTGTCATCATCACCATTGTTATTATTATTTTTATTATTTTTTGTTACTATCATCATCATCATCATCATCATCATCATCATCATCATCAATCATCATCATCATCATCATCATCATCATCATCATCATCATCATCATCATCATCATCATCATCATCATCATCATCATCATCATCATCATCATCATCATCATCATCATCATCATCATTACAGCTACTACTATTTATACTGCAAAAATTACTATTACTGCTACAGTAGAACTTCTCTTATCTGGGCACCTTGGTTTTGGGGGGTGCCCATAACTCAGAATTGCCTATATCACATGAAAACACATTACAATTATTTTTTTTTTTTAAATCCATTATAATACTTGCATGTAGCATAGAATCACAAGATTAGTTCTTGCTAAGGTTTTAATAAATAGTCTACTACCTACTACTACTACTACTACTACTACTACTACTACTATTACTACTATTACATGTCTCAAGAATCTGAAACTAATATTTTCTTGACTGACATTTTGTAATTATTTTCTTCTTTCCCTAATTCCAGAGTGAGCTCCGTGCTAGTCCTTCCTGCCACAGTCTTCCTGGACTGGATGCTAAAGGGCTACATCTTATCTTGGCAGGCATTTCTCGGAGTGGCCGGCATTGTGGTGGGGTTTGTCTTGTTGGTGCTGTCTGAAGCATGGCAGGTGAGACAAGCTGGACGGTCACAGACCACGCCTTCTCCTCCAAGGCAACACGACAATGATTTCAGTTTGGCATCCATCAATGTTTCCACTAGGAGTAACTATTCTTTATCAGCTTCTGTTAGATTAAAACTGAATAAATACATCATATAAAAACAACATCTTTTCTTAATATAATTTCTGGTCAGTCTGCACTTACAGTGATCAATACACTATTAATTTATATAATTTTAAGCCAATACATCAAAATATAAGTAAGACAGTAACTATGGCAATTGATAATAGCAAATAACTTGATGTAAAAGTGGTCATGTTGTGTGTGGAAAGTATATGAATATCAGAATGAGGTATATATCTCCATATTTTTATTGAATGAAAATATAACAGAAAGTGTTGACCTTGTGTTACTAAACTCAACACAATCTACACAGACTCAGTTTTACTGATAAAGAGTCTATTCTGCATTACAACTTCTCTTTCTACAAAGGATGAGATTCTAGTAATGGAATCTCATCATCATCATCTTCCACTGTTCTCTCAGTGAATCTATTCTTGGATCTTGCTTTACTGCTCCTCAATGTGGAAATTATTTTCCACACTATTGAGGGTAGAATTCCTCCTCTTTCTTTCTTTGTCAAGTATGTCCTCATTCATCCAAACCATGTCTATAGCTGCTTCATCACGATGGACTGGTATGTATAAATTGTGTTGAGTTTGGTAACACCAGGTCAATATCTACTGATAAAATTTCATAAATTTATTATATATGAAGCTGTATTTCTTGCTGATACTGACCTTTAATAGAAGATTTCAAATAAATAAACAAGAACTTTAAAATTGTTTTGCAAAAAACAAGAGAAACTAGAAATATCTACATTCAGCACAGCTGAGGCCATCCACACTGAACTCTAGTTGCTAAGCAACAAGAGTCACTCTCCCTCTCCCCTGTAATAAAAACCTCACACTCTCAGGGACTCCATGAGGGGGTGTGTGAGAGAGAATTAGGGGACATGTTGAAGCGATTCCTCTTCTCTCAAGTAGTCAGGACTTGTTTCAATCACAAATAGATCAACTTGATCTCACGTTTACATTTCTGTCTGTCCCAAACTATATCCCTCACTCCTGTACTCAGGACACTAGCCCTCAGGATTATGATTCCCTGAAGGTAGTACCTGCTCATTATATAGAAACTGTTTATGATAGATAGGAAAAAACATTAGCATAAATAAATAAATTGTTTTAAGTATTATAGCAGTGCAATAAGGGACAATTATTGTAAGTGAGGGCTGAGCTTAGACCGTGTAATTTGGCAGGAACATTTCCATTTCTATTTATAAAGAGACTACATAATTAAAGGATTCATCTACTCATGGACCAGTCTTTAATGATTTTAAACTGCAGTTGCAATGTAACAGTGCTAATACATGTCTTGATAGGTTGTTTTTATCTTGTTAGAATTTAAGAACTGTAATTATCCTTTATATGAATCCAATTCATTACAGTATGTTCTGTACAATCAATCACTTAAGAGTCTTCATCCACTTGTTAAATGGACACTCTTCTCTTCTCAATATAGAAGATGATGTCATTATTTATTTCTTTATTTCCCAGCACACCATGTCTATAATAGGAAAGAAAGCAAATCAAGTCTTGTATTCAACCAGTGCTCCTTCCTTACCTTATAGTGTTTAGAACTAGTAGTGACTGAACTCATCTCTATGGGGGAAGTTATGGGGACAGTGTGATAGTGTGTGGTACCTTCAAGGCTACTTTACACCTCATTTCACTTCCACTTGGTACCTCTACTTCCCCTCCACTTCCTTCCTCCTCATTCCTCTCTTCACGTATCACGAATACACACATTCAAACATATGCACACACACACACACAAACATACGCACACACATATACATACACATGTTAACATAAAAAACAACAACATACTCCCAACATGAAATAAACATAAATACTGACACACTTGCACAAACATATATACAATAAGCACATGCACACACATACATACACACATACACATGCATGTCCACGTTAAAACATAGTGTAACATGAGGCAAAGACACACATTAATTAAAACACGTACACACGTATAAACTAATGCACGAACAAATACACACACATATACAGAGACATGTAAACAAACAGTGTTTATACAAACATGTACACTTGAACATACTAGGCACTTACATCAAACACACACACACACAAGCATACAGACACAAACTCCCTCCCTCTGAGCGTCCTATTGGCTATGCTCCCATATTGACATCAAAGCTGAGCATCACTATGCACAGATCGTAATTGCCTACCATCCTAGTTTAGCAGAGATGCTCTTGATTTTCTGCTATCCTCGATTCCCTGCCACATCCTGAAATTTTCCTGGTTTATCCCGGTGAATGGGGATTCTCCTGGTAATTTTCCTAGTTTGTATATTTTTTCTGAAGCCATCATACACGTCAGGTTATTGATGACTGACTGACAAAATGAGTACTATAACCCTCTCACACATGCAAGCTCAGGGCTAATAAAAACAGTATCTAAATAACGGAATTAATTAACCAATCTTTCTATTTTATCATTTTGTAACTCATGCATCTCTCATTATTGGTCTAACAGAACTCACCTAGATTAATTTCTGAAGTCATTTCTTCTATGAGGTTATGATTAAAGTAGCAGCAGCTGCATTCTTCTCTGGTAACATATCAACATTTTCTCAGCATCAATCATCAGTTTCAGATTTGGTAATCTTTCTCTACAAGTAAATACTAGAATGAAATAAACCCTCCCATGTATTATAACACATTGTGGGGTGACTACTATTTAAAATAGTTATTTAAATAAAATGTAGTCTTGTGTAGTCAGACCCTTTACCTAACAGCTATGCTGGTGTTGGAACTCATTCTTTACTCATAATGATATTCATTGTATCACGTCATGATTGATTGTACACTCTGACCTCTTAAAATTTGATGAGTTGATAAAATAGTTGTCGCTGAGAACAGTCAGCTAGCGCTAAGATAGAGAGCCCGAGCGGTCGCGAACTGAATAGTGGGCTAAGGTTTACTACATGGTCCTTTGAGCCGGATAAGAATCGGCAGCCTTTGAACAAGTTCTAGTTCGAGCGCCCGAATTAAAGCCCACCACATGTAGTCAAGCAGATAGTGAAAATATTTGTTACCAGCTGGTCCAAAGCATGAAACTTTGTGCATGCTTTGGGTATGAAATATTAAATATATTCAGAAGGGGTGCCACATTCTAGCACCATTCTGACTGTAATTAACACAATAATTAATTAATACAATTAAAAATATAGGTGAAAAAATTGTGATTGGTGATTTAGGGGTCACATGACCCACTACAGTGACAAATCATGATCAAGTGTCAATGTTGTGCAGTTATGAAGCTTACCACTGGCTACAGAGCAAAATATACAACTTGCTTGGTCTTGAATACCCACAGATGTCCTCTTTGACTTTCTTGTCCCTTCATCACTAGCTCCCAGACTTCTTTTCTTGCCCAACTGCTGCTTAACACGAGCTAGCTTAGACAGTGCAAACTTTAAATGACAAGACTTATGCCATTTGGCTCTGTGTTTCATGAATACTTCAGCATTGCCTTCACCCTTGAAGTCCACAGATACTGGTAATGACCGGACTGTGGTAATGACTGGACTGCTTCAAACTCTTCCACTGAATGCAGAAAGTTTCTATATACCTCAAGGCCATTCTTCTGGTTGCTTTCAGCAGGACACTTCAGATTCCCCCCACCTCCACAGACGACACAGAGCTGCCAGTCCATCAGGTGACACAGAGCTCCCAATCCACAAGGAAAAGGACATTCACACAAAAAGCCACATGGCCTATTAATTAATGCGTTTTTAATTTTCGCAATAGAAAATCCTGTTGTCGCGAAAATATAAAATTGTGCGCATAGCGCAACTTTGACTCCAACTTACAAAAAGCTTAGTGCTGAACTCATTTCAGGACTCTGCCAGTGGCACCCCTTCTAAAATAAGTTCATATGACTTAAATAATCCCTGTACCAAAAATGAGGCTTTGGACCAGTGTGTCACAAAAAAGAGTAATAAGTGAAGAAATCTACTTGACTAATGAGGACAGAAGTGAAATCATGACTGATGCACAGACCCTGCTGCACTGCTTGCCAGAAGGAAGAAGGCACGTGCTGGTCACAGGGGATACACAACCCGCCTACGCCACCAAGCCAAAACTGTTATGGAAACAGACCCCCTTGACACTGAAGAGCTATTGCTGGTCCAGGAGATGCTAGGGAAGAAGGTGGACACTTTGAAGACCCTGGATGGTGAGATAGTAGAGATGGTGCCTGAAGCTGAGTTGGAGGAGGAGATAGAGCGTGCTGATGAGTTCAGACAGGGAATCTATCGGACTTTGGCGAAGATGAGGAAGTCTCTGGTTTCTGCGGCTCCTTCAACCCCTGCTTCTGGAGTCCCACTAGCAGCCTCTGCTGCCACAGGAAGCACACCTGGAGGTACGTCTACTCCGGGAACCGCCCGAGTACCCATTCCAGATCGAGTGAAGCTGCCCAAGATCAGCCTTCCCCATTTCTGTGGCAACCACATGAAATGGACAGCCTCTTGGGACTCATTCAACTCTGCTGTCCACAAAAATGACAGGTTATCTGAGATAGACAAGTTCAACTATTTGAGGTCACTCTTAGAAGGCTCCGCCTATGATGCTATAGCCGGGTAGGCTTTATCGGCAGCGAACTATGGAGAGGCTGTAGCCATCTTGAAGAAGAGATTTGGCAACCGTCAGGTGATAATATCCAAACACATGAAGTCATTGTTAGCTGTCACTGCAGTCACATCCGACCAGCATCTACGCGAGCTCAGACAACTCTAAGATCAATCTGAAGCAAACATTCGAAGTTTGAAGGGACTTGGGGTTGAACCTGAGTCATATGGGACTATGCTCTCATCAGTGCTGTTGAGCAAACTTCTACCTGAACTGCGCCTGATAGTGAGTCGCAAGGTCTCAGCAACAGACTTGGACATGGAGAGTCTTCTGGAAACTTTTGAGCAAGAGTTAATTGCACGTGAGAGAGCTAATAACCCCACAACGAACCCCAATCGACATGTTCGCAATCAAGGTCGTCACTCTACCTCTGCCTTCATTGCCTCAGCATCTGGACAACATGTTTGTACTTACTGCCCTTAATCCCATGCTTCAGTTAACTGTACCACAGCACCTGATGTGGAGGCAAGAAGAAATTGCTGATGAGCAGTAGTCGTTGTTTCAACTGCCTTCGAAGAAGTCACATCAGCAGAGAATGCCAGTCTACGAGCAGGTGCAAAAAATGCCGAGGGAAACACCACACTTCCATTTGTGAGAAGGGAGCCCATCCAAAGGATAACTCCAGTCTGACATCGACACCCCCTACTGATCTGAACCCTGGAGCCCCGACCTTCAATCTAAAAGAGACTACAAACACACTGTGCTCGACGCCGGGGATTGCCATATTGTTATAGACTGCTCGCACTGTCATCCGCAACCCCTCGAACCCGAAACTAGCGATCGAAGTCCGCATTTTGTTCGACAGTGGGAGTCAGCGATCCTACCTTACCGAACGAGCAATAAAACTTCTCAAACTTGAGCCGACTGGTGAACAGACCCTATCTGTAGCTACATTTGGAGCGACTCAGGGGCTGACCAAGGTATGTCCAATTGTGTCTGTTGGGATCTATATGAAGGGTTGTCCTAATGCCTCCTTATCTTTGCATGTTGTACCGACAATCTGTGAGCCTTTGGCGCATCAGCCTATTACAGCCAGTGTTGAAACCCACTGCCACTTAGCAAGGCTAGACTTAGCCGACTGGGCTGATGGTAGTTCAAGTCTTCCTGTAGACCTACTTGTAGGATGTGACCATTATTGGGATTTGGTCACAGGGAGTATTTGTCGTGGTGAGAAAGGGCCCACAGCTATTCACACGAAGTTGGGTTGGGTTTTATCCGGTCTCGCTCAGGCTCCTAACCAGGTGATGCAGTCTTCAGCTTGCATTGTAACCACTCACTTGCTTCGAGTAGACAGTCAACCAGTGGAGTTGATGCAGCTGGACGAGCAACTTCGATCCTTTTGGGAATTGGAGTCCTAAGGTATATATGAAGAGAAGTCTCTCTATGAGGAGTTCACCAACAGCATTACCTTTCAAAATGGCCGGTACACAGTGCCACTTCCATGGAAGGAGTTCCACCAACCTCTTGCCGACCATTTCCAGCTCAGCTCGAAGATTGGAGAGGGATTGCTCCGACGCTTGAGGTCCACTCCTGAGGTTTTGCAGCAGTATGACTCCACGATCAAAGATCAGGTCGCAACAGGGATTATAGAGCCAGTTCCCCCTGATGAGAAGAGTGCCAATCAAGTGCACTATCTCCCTCACCACTGTGTAATTCGCACTGACAATACCACAACCAAACTGAGGGTGGTCTATGATGCTTCGTCAAAGAAGTCTGGCCCATCACTGAATGATTGCCTATACAAGGGGCCCAAGTTCCACCAGCTGATTCTTGATCTTCTCATTCGATTCAGGTCCTACCGAGTGGCCCTAGTCGCCGATGTGGAGAAGGCATTTCTCATGATTGAGAAGGATTGATGAGAAGGATTGTGATGTTCTTCGTTTTCTTTGGGTGGACGATGTTACAAAGAAGGATCCCGAGTTACGTATCTACCGATTTACCAGAGTGGTCTTTGGTGTTTGCTCGAGCCCTTTCCTGCTGAACGCTATGATGAGGTACCACCTGGAGCAATTTCTTGACAAAGACGAGGCCATTGTGAACCGTCTTTTGGAGTCTACATAATGTAGACAACATAATCTCTGGGGTAAATTCTGGAGAAGAAGCCTTTGATTTGTACACCAAGGCCAAAGTGATCTTCCGCCAAGAAGGGTTTAACCTCAGGAAGTTTCTGTCGAACAGCCGAGTCCTGCAGACCAAGATAGACGCTGCGGAGAAAACCCCACACCCTGATTCATCCACACAAAGCCTGAGCCCCTGTGTTAGAGGGGAGACCAAGGTGTTGGGGGTTACATTGGATCCTGACTGTGACACCCTCATATTTGAGGTCTCAGAGATATCTGCCGCAGCTGCTGACCTACAACCAACCAAGCAAAATGTGGTAAGCTTGATTGGCCGATTCTTTGATCCTTTAGGATTCCTAGCACCCATCACCATTAAGTTCAAGATTCACTTCCAGAAACTTAGTCAGTCAAAACTGGAATGGGACGGTGAATTGTTTGGTGAATTGTTGCTTGAATGGAGATCATTGTTAGCTGACCTTAGAGAAGCTGTTCCAATTTCGATCCCTAGGAGCTATCAGTCACGAGTCCAGGACGCCCCACTTTCATATACACTCTGCAGATTTTGCGATGCCTCTACTCGAGCATATGCAGCAGTCATCTACTTGGTGATAGAATCTGATGACAACGTGGAAGTGAAGTTTGTAGTAGCGAGAATCTGATGACAACGTGGAAGTGAAGTTTGTAGTAGCGAAAACCAGAGTCGCACCGCTCACAAGTCAAACCATACCCAGATTGGAGTTGCTGTCTGCATTCCTACTGTCGAAGCTCATCACTTCAGTGATTGACAGCCTCTCACCAACTCTAACAGAACTCTCGTTGAAGTGCTACACTGACTCCCAGGTCGCCTTGTTTTGGATCCGTGGGACTACGAAAGAGTGGAAACCATTTGTCAACAACAGAGTGATTGAAATCCGCAGCAGAGTTCACCCTGATCATTGGGCTCACTGTGCTGGTGCTTCAAACCCTGCAGACCTGCCCTCACGAGGCTTATCCCCGATCGAATTGTCAGTGAGCCAACTCTGGAGGCGAGGACCTGAATGGCTGCCGACAGGTTTCAAACCAAGTGCCCAAGAGCCAAGTGAGTGTGCCTCAGAATTGAAGACTGGTCAGTCACACAGTGTTTTGGCCTCAAAATCCAGTTCCATTGAGTCGATACTTGATCCTGCAAGGTGTAGTACATTCTTGAGATTGAGTGGAATCACTGCAACAGTGCTCCGAGCTGTTCAGAAGTTCAAGAATCTGATCGGGAAGCCAACTCCTGCGATGAACTTTACGGAGAAAGCTGAACTCCTCTGGGTGAAGAGTGCACAGGCAACCTTCGCAGACTTTAAAACTCTGATGACGCAATTCAACCTCTTTGAGGATGAAAGGAGTGTGGCGTTGTGGTGGAAGACTTGGCAATGCAGAGACGCCGTATGAAACCAAATACCTGATTATACTCCCCAAGAGCCACCCCATCACCAATCTCATTGTGAAGCAAGCACATGAGCGTGTCCTCCACGATGGAGTGAGGGGATCAGATCCAAATACTGGATACCCAGAGGAAGAGGCGTGACTCGAAGATAGTTCATCAGTGTGTGATCTGCAGAAGGTATGAGGGACTCCCCTTCAAGGCTCCACCACCGCCACCACTCCCAGAGTGCAGAGTGAAAGAATCTCCGGCATTCAGTTTCACTGGAGTTGATTTTGCTGGACCGCTGATAGTCAGCACAACACATCATTCCCCTGAACCCATGAAGGTTTGGATTGACCAGAGCTATCCATCTGGATGCTGTTCCAGACAAGACTACCCGTTCTTTTATCCGCTGTTTGAAGAGATTTGTCGCACGAAGAGGTCTTCCAAAACACTTCATTTCTGACAATGGAAAGACTTTCAAGGCAACCGCAAAGTACCTGGATTCCGTGTTCAAGGACAAGGTAGTGGAAGAACACCTCACTGGGATTGGAGTCACCTGGCAATTCAACGTCGAATTAGCGCCATGGTGGGGAGGTGCTTCGAGCGACTTGTGAGATCTACCAAACGTTGTCTGAAAAAGATGATAGGAAGGGCTCACTTCTCTCTTGATGAACTCACAACAGCATTGGCTGAGATTGAAGCTGTACTCAACTTGCGCCCACTGTCCTATGTCTCTGGGGAAGATAGGGAAGAGCCAATCAACCCCTCTCACCTGGTCATTGGACGTCGTCTGCTGAGCTTGCCAGACAACCTTGATTACGTATGTGACCTGGATGATGAAGAATTCACGATTGATGCTACACAGGCTAACAGACGCATAAAGCATTTGAACAATATCCTCAACCACTTTTGGAAGAGATGGCAAACGGAATATTTGAGTTGTTTGCGGGAGGTCCATGCCAACTCTTCGAGGAAGCACAAAAACAAGGGTGACTGCCCCATAGCAGTTGGAGAAATCGTGATAGTCAGAGATGATCATCTGCCACAGGGACAGTGGAGTCTTGGAAGAGTGCAAGATGTGCTGAAGGGAGGCGATGGTTTGACCAGAGCGGCTACCGTGAAAATTGCCTCAGTTGATCAACGACATTCAGTATTGAGAAGACCGGTCCAATTACTCTACCCCCTTGAAATAGGCTGCAATTCAACCCCTGCTCTACACCCAATCAAGAAGTCCCTGAACCTGAGCCAGTCAACACTACTACTACGCGAACCCGACCAAAGCGAGCTTCCGCCAAGAAAGCTGATGAAGTCCGACAAGAATGGTTGGCTGAACTGGAAGGAACTGATTGAGTACTGTTACATGGAAACTACTGACATTATGCATTCCCCTATCATACTGTAGTTAGAGTCGTCATTGAGTTGACCTCCCCGGTCAACGGGGGGGGGGGAGGAGGGGGGGGGGGGGGGGGGGGGGAGTGTGTTGGAACTCATTATTTACTCATAATGATATTCATTGTATCATGTCATGATTGATTGTACTCTGACCTCTAAAAATTTGATGAGTTGATAAAATAGTTGTCGCTGAGAACAGTCAGCTAGCGCTAGATAGAGAGCCCCCGAGCGGTCGCGAACTGAATAGTGGGCTAAGGAAAGGCGTTTACTACAGCTGGGAAATGGTCTGGTGGCATTAGTACATAGTACCAGTTCAATACCCCCCCAGATCTAAGGGGGAAGTTGTGGTTCCGGTGGTGGTTGTCAGTAATTTAGGATTACCATAGCCACTCAATCAACTCTTTTTCACTGTCCCGAGACTTACGAGTATGTAACTATTAGAGGAATTGGGCAGTGGAACTTGCCGCAAATAAGGTGAAAAACACTAGGGATTCATGAAACGGCTGCAGGAGTAAAATAGTGGATATAAGAAAGCTTTGCTCTTTGATATTGACAACAAAAAAAAAAAAATCAAGCAATTTTGTTACAATAATGCCACTGTTATAAGCTAGGAGAATAAGCTAGTATGCTGTACCTTATAGCTACCAATAAGTGCCATAAGGCAGTTATGCACACCTCATATCACACTCCCTCTCACAATGCAAGAGATATTTTATACCAGCTGTAGGAGCCGGACTCCTACATGGAGAATAAACTCCTTAATCGTTTACTGTTATCTTGTTTCAGCTTAACTCATGCACATCTTTGTTTTCTGTTATTCATTTATCACTCCATTACCAACATTAGCACCACTGACTATGTTCTAGAACTTTCTCTCCTTGCATGTGCTCTGTGTGTTGCCTGTTTTCTATTGGTCAGTTCAAAGTCATGTGTTTCTCTGGTGATCTCAGAGGCTTGGCCTATATAGGCATGACCCTCTGAGTTCTCTAGGTCTTTTTCCAGTCTGACATCTGAACACTCTTTTATAACTCTTCTATGTGAACTGGTACGAGTTTAGTAAAGTCCTAGTATACGAGATACAGTGATAGACTGGGAAGAGAACTGGTGGCGGCTACCCTTACTATATAGCAGAACTGCACACTAAACACCAGCATTTGAAGTTTTTCATGTGATTCCTAACAATTGCCAGAGTTTTCTGTGACCACATCATTCTGAATATTCTGGACTTGCTGAACTTTGAAGAAACTGAGCTTAGCTAATAACATAGGCCCTTCTGGTGGTCATGTGAGTGACTTGCTAAACCAAGCATGAATGAGGATCTAATGGATCACATGCTCCAGTTCTAATTCTGAAATGTGATGCCTCTCAGTCTTCTCATAAATTAGTTGTGAGAGCTGGGATAGTGGACTCACTTGGTTGGGCATGTTTGGCACCTTATATCTTTCCTTTGTTGTTCCGGGTAATTATATTTTCATTACGTCATAATCACCATGCCAACTCCATACAGCATTTCCCCACTTTATATTTCTCTGCCTTGGAATCAATTTTTGAAAATCCACTTTATAGAGAATCTAAATAAGGCTGAATCATTTTTTATAACAAGCTGCAAAATTGTTGTTGATTTTTTTTGTTCTCATTGTTTTTTGTTATGTCTCCCATCATGCTGTGGGAAAGCCCCTTGGGCAAGTATGAATGAAAAAGAAAAATTGTATCAAAACTAAATAACGAGGATCGCCATTGTACATGTTGTGTGTGCAGGAGGTAATGATGGAACCAATTAAAATTCCAATTTATAAACATGCTATGATTAAACATGTTATACTTTCTTAATTAAACCAGTCTTACTGAATGAAGAGATGTTGTTCTTTCCTCATTGTATCCTACTGCCCACCAGTCTGTAGCTAGCAAGCAAACAAGAGAGATCAATAGCACAGAGTGGGCAGCTATCACAATCTGTGTAGTACCATTTAGAACCTTGCCGTGTCAAATTTCTTGCACCTCTCGTGCTATTAATCCTAAATACCAAAAGTTTCTGTCCATATCATATCTTAGTATGTAGCAAAAGACAGTAATAGTGTAAGTCACAGTAAATTTTGTCAAATAATTTATTCCACTCTAATTCTGCCACTTTTCACACTTTTCTTTCCATTGCTATTGTAGCATTGGCCAGGAATTTTGCTTTTTCTAATTGGATGAAGTGTGGTGAGGTGGTGGTGAGATTGTTAGTGCGAACCCTCAGCTATTACAAAATAATCTCCTTCCAAAAGAAAAGGTCCTTTCAGTAGTCGCAGAAACTGGGTTTCATGCAGGATTCTTTTTGGGGGGATTACGAGTGTAAAGACAGAGTTACATTTTGTTTGTTTGAAAGAAACTAACCAAAACTTAGCATAAGAGAAGAGTTGTTGCCAAAGTGGGCTATTTTAAAAAAGCAATTCATTTTAGAATTCCAACTTACCCTTGCCTTTCTTGATGATAGTGATGGTGGACCTCTGGAATTCAACCTCTTTGAAACTACTACAGTAGCTGTAGCTCCTCCCCTTTTCAGCCGCTTGCAATTTAAATGTGCATGCAGTCTTTGTTCATTCAACACACATACACACAGACATACACGCTGTTGTCAGGTTACTGCAACGAGCTAGCCCAGTGTCAGAACCAATACTTCTCTATACTACCAACACACACCTGAGAACACTTACCACGCCATCACTTCAGCAGTGAAAGCTGGTAGCAAGTGCGCTTATAGTGATAGCGATTGAGGTCAAAGGTGGAGGTCAGGCACATAGTTATATTCATTCTATTCGCGAGATTCTTCTGGTAACGCAATATCTTATGAATATACTTTATAGTCTGTATTTTGGGTGTGGTGGGTCAGTTCAAATAATAAATAGAGAATGTGGGAACGCCCCATTTCGAAAAGCGGTGAACTCTAGTCTAATGGCGGAAAGCCTGCCACAAGTTCGTATTGAGGTGAGCACATAGCACGTAGCCACTCTGCTAGCTGATTAGTAGATCAGGTGTTGTTGTTTTTTGCCCAGTTAGCTACTATAGATCTGTTGTTTGTTACTAGATCCAGTCTTCACTAGCCCACAGTTTATATAGATAACTTTTGCAAAAGGTTTGAAAGAAGGGAAAACACTGCTACCTAAACACATGCCAAGTGCTTAGAATAATTTCAAGCATAATTTATTATAAAATTATATATTTATTTATTTATTTGTATTCAGAGAGATCTCCATCCTCCAGTCTCACTTCACTGGGAGCACTGCCATACATGGAGTGAGAATGTTCGACCTGTACAATGTGCAGTACTAGAGAATAAATTGATAGTTATGCATTTTGATTGGTGCACACTTCACATCTCTACTGACCTTCACTCATGGACTACTACTAGTGCACCATATTACTACTCGTCCCTAACTACCTACCAGTCTAAGTTTGTATTGGTTGGTGGAAGTCATCCCTCCACTTATGAACTCGCTAACTCTCTGTTGACTAGTACTACTGGTCGAGACTGGAAGCCATCGCTACGTGCCATGCCTACTCGTCGCTACTTCACATCATCAGTTAGTGGAGGATCACCAGAGGTCCTGGTCGTGGCAGGTGGGAGTGTCTCATATGGCGAGGACTTGGACGTAGTGGAAGTTCTACTCAACGACCATTGGACGACTGCAGACTCACTTCCTTCTTCATGCAGATACATGCAATCAACATTCGATGAAGGCAACTTCTACTTCACAGGAGGAGCTGGCAAGGAGGAGATTCTATTTATATGCAGTTTAGAGTCCCTCATAGCATCTGCTAGTAATGGCAGGACAAGAAGACAAACAATATGGAGGACAGTAACCACACTTGCTGACATCTTAGCTATTGTCTCCTATATATCCAATCTAATCAGCATTGATAGAGGTTCTACCATTAGCAGTTACTCCAACAAGACAGAGGAGTGGATTGAGACTACTAATGAGGGAGATAGACCAGGACATAAGCTTAATGGATGTATAGCTACTGCAGTCTTGTCAACTGGACAGTTGCTGGTTGCTACTGAAGATGGAGCATACAAAGAAACTCTGTCAGGTTAGTACTGTGACAAATAGTGTATTAACTTACCACCGCCACTAACTCGAATAGAAATGGAGCTCCCATAAGTTTTTGCATTTTAACTGCACCCGCAAAACAATTCAAAGCGGTAAACAATTCAATTTCTAAGGTGATACGGGTAATGGTCGCTAAACCAGAGGATTCTGTTTAGTACAGTTTGGGACGGGGTCGAACGCCGAGCGAACACAAAAATACGGAGGGTCAAAGTACAAAATGACATACATACGTCCAAACATAATATATCTAAATAAACAAACATCCCCGATTTTCAATTGTGTAACCCCTGTAAGTGTCTCGCTCGCTACGCTCGCTCGCCAATAATAAATATTTAGTTTTAACATAATTAACTTAATAAATAATAATATTCTAGTTTTATTGGCGAGCGAGCGTAGCGAGCGAGACACTTACAGGGGTAACACAATCGAAAATCGGGGATGTTTGTTTATTTATTTATTTATTTGTATATATGTATGGACGTACATAAGGCATTTTTGTACTTTGACCCTCGCGTTTTTGTGTTAGTTCGGTTGTCGACCCCGTCCCAAACTTCACTAAACAGAATCCTCTGTTTATCGATCAGTACCCGTATCACCCTAGAAATTGAATTGTTTACCTTTTTGAATTATTTTACTGGTGCAGTTAAAACGTGAAAACTTACAGGACTTCCATTTCTATTCGAGTTAGTGGCGGTGGTAAGTCAATGCGCTCTTTGTCATGGTTATAAGCCGTGCGCAACAGTATTTACTTGAAAATACATTGTCCACTATACTACTGCGAAGGTAAGTCTGTGTAACACAGGTGCATGTCCAGTTGTGTCAAAACATTGTGTGTTACAACCACTACTTAGCTAAAGAATATCACAAAGAAAACTTTTGTATTGTTTTGTTGTTGTTTTTCCCCTTCAATTCAAGCAGTTGCAGAGAGTTGTTACTATGGCACTGAAATCCCTTTACCGTGTATGCTAAATTTAAAATCTGGACCTTATTTTCAGTAGCTTCAGTGTTAGAAGTCAAAATCATTCATATAAAAATAGTATAGTCTTTAGGCTCGCTCGCCATTTGTGCTCAAGCACATCACTAGTTATAGTATAAGTTTTTAATACCTAACTTTAGTTTCCCATATAATTTATCAATGGCACATTCTAAAGAGAAGCCAATATCACTGAAGGAAAGATGGCTTTCTAGAGATGCTGCTATTTACTTACATATATAAGCCCTACTCAACTGCATTTACTTGAAAATTCATTGTCCACTAGACGAACTACGAAGGTAAGTCTTGCATAGGTATGTTCAGTTGTGTGAAAGTATTGTGCGTTACAACTACCTATAAAGAATATCACAAAGAAAATTTTAAATAAAGTGACTGGGGGGGGGAGCAGTTACTATGGAATTGAAACCCCTTTAAGGCATTAACTTAATTTAAAAACTCAACTTTATTTTAGTAGCTTGAGTGTTAGTTGTTAAAATCAATCATTTAACAATAGTGTAGTTTAAGGCTCTCTCCCATTATTTGTGCTCAAGCACACCACTAGTATTAATTATGATATTATAATAAGTAAGGTAATTGATTGTCTTTGCCAAAATTGCAAGTGCTAGAGTCCAGCTGCTTCTACTGGCAGCTGCTTCTACCTGCTTAGCTAGCTCCAGGCTATAAAACCAGCTGCCCATACTCTGGTATTGCAGGAGCCTGCTAATGCTACCACCAGTGCAGTGTGCTGTTACTTGTATAGTATATAACCAATGAGACTGTAATATAATACCTGTAATTAGTATTTTATTTGCAACACTTTATAATGCATATTTATTTTATGTTCAATAGTTTTCAAAGATGCATACAAACACTTCATTGTTTCCAAGGAAGTGTTGGAGCTTCTCTCTTTAAAGTTTATGTCCCTTGGTCCTCCAAGACAAGGCAAGAGTACAACTCTAAGGAGAGTTAAACAAGAGATCATAGATCTTCTGTCAGCAGAAGAAGAGGAGCAGATTCATGGCAGCACAGGCACAGTGGAGTATTGCTCGGATGTGTTAGTCCAAGGCAAGTCTGATCCAACTACAGCAGAAAAAACAACAAACTGGACCATTGTAAAGAATCTCATAGAGGAAGCATCTCTACTCTTTCACACTCTCAAAGATAGTTTGGAGATTGAATCCACTTCTGAGGCTACAGCTGATTCTCATGGAGGTAGTGACACCAGGGCAGAAGTCAGCCAGGCTAGCAGTACAGGGCAGTCTCGCGCTGTGGAAGAGCCACCCCAACCTTCATTATTGCAGAAGATGATGGAAAAATTGAAATCTTTTACCAGAAATAAGCAAATCACTCCACTCTCAACAGCACATGACCAACCAGCTGATCAGGCAGTATCATCACCAGATTATTCTGAAATAGCTGCCATATTCGAGACAGTGTCCAAACAACCACACTTTGCAGAAAATGTGAAGCATTCTTTTAACGCTTTTTTGAGAATGGAGGACACCGGAGGTCAGCCTGAGCTGATGGACATGCTACCAGCACTCACCATAGGATCTACTTGCTTTTCTTTAGCTACAAGTTCCAACTAGATGAGGAGTATCCGGTCTTTTATCAGAGAGCTTCAGGAGAGACAACTGCACCAGAGAAATCTGAGTTTACTCTGCAAGAGATGCTTTTGCGTACTCTGGCCAGTATATCTTGTTTCAGTTCCTCCACCCATCTTCAACCTCTGCCAGGAGCAGACGACTCAGCCATTGGTGAGATACTGGAGTCCTCCAAGTCAGTAGTGTATATAGTGGGCACTCACAAAGACAAGGCTTCTGAGGAAGACATCGCTACAGTCGACTCACAGCTTCAAAAAGTGATTCGAGACACTGACTCTTACAAAAAAGACATAGTTCAGTTCTGCTCGAAAGACAAGCTTGTTGTTTCTTTAGACAACATGGGAGGCGGAGTAGAAGAAATCCACCACTTGCATCAGCTACTGGAGAATGCCATGGAGAAACACTTTAAAAAGCTGAAAATTCCAGCAGTGTGGCTTCTGTTCAGCTTGTGTCTTCGCATGAGAGAAATAAGGACAGCCAGCCTGGAGACCTGCTTGGCCTTGTCCCATGCCTTCAATATGACACCCTACGAGACCAAAGCAGCTCTGTGGTTTCTTCACCACCATGCCAGTGTTCTGATGTACTTCCCCAGTGTGCCTGGTTTGGAAGACCTGGTCATCATAGACATCCAGGTAGTGTATGACAGTATCACTGGTGTCATTCTCAAAGCCATGAGCTTTAATAGTGCAGGTCAGGCTACAGCTGAGAGATTCAGGAAGACAGGTAGATTCACTATGACAGATTTGAAAACAGCTACAGCTGACATTTCAGGAGATCTGATTCCACCAGAGCAACTTGTAGCTTTGCTTGCATATCTTTATATCATAGCTGAGATTGCGTCAGTCAAATCTTCTGATACTAACTCAGTATTACAAGAAGAAAAAGAATACATCATGCCTTGCGTGTTAGAAAACACTAGTGCAAAGGAACTCGACCAGTTCCACAAAGAATCCTGTAGATCTTGTTTCGTGGAACCTCTCTTGATGTACTTCAGTAGTGGGTTTACTCCTATGGGACTCTTTCCTGCTGCAATGGCATGTTTCGTATCCAACAAGTCCTTCACTTTCATTGGAGAAGGAGTCAAGAAAAACATGGTGCACTTTATGTACGGATCTAAACAAATTCGTGTAACATTTATATCTCGATGTAAATATTTTGAAGTCGTAGTTTCGTGTGATCCTACTTTCCAAGACTCCATTCACCGTGAATGTGCTGCTCTAAAACAAGAAATAGAAGACACTCTAAAGAAGGCTAGTTCCAGAATGAACTACAACAGCTCCATGGACTACCAGTTTGCCTTTGACTGTCGTTCACATGAAGGAGGGAATCATCTCGGGATAGTTCATGCAGTAGTAGAGTCCATTCCTTCAGTCATGAAGTGTTTCAACAGTTCACAAGGAATTGCACTTCAGAATAGACACCTCATTTGGTATGGACAGGTATGTAGAAATAGACTTATGTATTCTAAATTGCTGTAACTAACAATCATTTTATTTGGTTTTAGAAGTATGAGAAGAAAGATCCTGCGGTAGAGGGGACTGAAAGTAAGTCAAGTTATTGTAAGTATTTAGCATTATTGAAAAAATGTTTTGTTATTAGGTGGCAATAGCTTGAGTATATTTCTGAGTGTGTATCCTGATTTGGTCCTCTCAGTGAAGCCTTGTGTTATGACAGTAGCTGATCACTGCTACAGTATTGGACTCCTATCTCCTGACATGTATGACCAGCTCCTTCAACGTCAGAACTGGATTGATGTAGAGAAGACAAGGAACCTTCTGAGTAGCATTCGTACAGTCTTATCAACTAGACCTACTGCCCTCAAGGAGTTTGTTACTGTATTGTCTCAAGTGGACTATTGTAGACAAGTGGCAGATAAAATACAGCAACAGCTCCAGTAAGTATATTGTCATTACTGTAGCATTTGAATTATTGTATTCTTTGTGTAATAGAATTGCTGTGGATTGAATTCTATCAACACTACATGGACATACATTTGAAAACATTCATATTGTATTTTATACTTTATATTATCATATCCCATATTTCAAATTTACTTATACCATGGTTGCTGTGGTAACACCCATGGATTAAAAGTGATATTTTCCCGGTGATTTTTCCTGGGGCTATGATATTTTCCCGGTGGGGTGTCAAGCGAATTCTTCCGTGTTTCCGGCCCAAAATTAAAATTCAATTAAAATTCAATTGAAGCACGCCAGAAAGTTTACTTTAGCAAGTTTACTTTAGCAAGTTTACTTTAGCATTGTAGCTGCCAGCTGTTATCTCCAGATCTAACTCTACCTGGGCTGCTCAGCAGTAAGCAGTAAAGCAGCTAGCTGTGGTAAATTCCTGTGGTATGAGAGCGGCAGGAGAGTTATATGTGGTAGGGCTGGTCCCATATAGGTGGATATGAGAGAGTAGTAGTAGCAGCAACTATGGTATAAAACAGTTATGCCATGGCAACATCGGGGTTATGGAATATCACCGCCCTTATCCCTCGGGCTGCGCCCTCGGGATCGGACGGTTATATTCCATACCCCCTCGTTGGCCATGGCATAACTATTACATATTATTGTCAACTTTTTTGATAAATTCTATTATAAAAATTTAATTATAACTTCAAATTTCTACTTCATTTGTTAACTCCGACACTAAATTTTATTGTTTACAAACATAATCAATTCTTTATATGAAGCACCAAAGGTGTGAACCCTCAGCGCTATTAAACACTACCTAGCTATTACAGTAAAATCTCCTTCCAAAAGAGCAAGCAATCTGTTAGCTATTTTTGTATCAAAATAGCTCGACCAAAAATGGTACTTGGAAACGCTGTCTTCATAAGAAACTAAACTAGCCAGAAACATAGTCTCGCTTGCCCGCGAGACTACCAGAACACTCAGCTGTATACATTTCAACGCGAAACTTCACTTCTTTCAACTCCGTTAACTTCCCTGGAGTAATGGAAATGCGTTGGAGCCCTGAGCACAAATCGAACTACACCGCTGGCTGCAGAATAAATAATTTACGATTACCCCCTTGGGAAAACGGTCACCCCCTCTGGAAAACGGTCACCCCCTCTGGAAAACGGTCACCCCCTCTGGAAAACTGTCACCGTGTCGTGTAATGTGGATCTCATCTCAAATAGCAAAACATGAACAGTGGAGCTATAGAACAATCGCTTAATTCTATACAAATGTGCATGTTTAATTTCTGTCTCATATATCATGGTTGCTTAATTTCTTTTAATCTATACATGTGTACATGTATAATTTGTCTCTCACATATCATCCGTTGTTTTTCTAGCATTTACACTTATAGGTTGCTTACAATAATTATGCAGGATTCTCATAGTTCTTCAGACTCAATGCAATATTTAAGTCATGTTTGATTTTTTAGTTTGACCAGTTCAAAGTTTTACTGGTGAAGTATGGCAGGAGATAACAATCATGGGAGATTTAGCTTCAGCACTATATACAACTATATCAAAGATGGCATATATCCAGATGGTTTTTCCAAGTCGGATAAAGGGTCATTAAGGAAATGAGCTAAGTTTTGTTTTCATAAAGGAAGCAGATTTGTTTTATAAAAGTTTTAAACAATGTACAGGTAAGCATTAATTATATTATAGTGGCTATGGGGCTAGAGAATTGTGGAGTGTGTTCATAATGCCAGTCATCTTGGAATTAATCGTACTCTGGACATGGTTTTTGCTCGATATTACTGGCCAGGTCTGACCACTGATGTTAAAAATTATGTAAGCAATATGTGTCATTGTTTGTTATCTAGCTATGGGCCTAACTAAATTTACCGTTACTGGTGGCATCATGTGACACATGCCAGCAAAATAACCACACACTTAAAAAAGCCTCAGGCTCACTACGCTCAATTCCTGTACCAATCAGGATTTGGGCTCAGGTGGGAATGGATCTTATTGGCCCGTTGCCGAAGACCTCAAGAGGAAACCAGTATATTGTCACCTTAACAGCAAGTGGGCTGAGGCTGCATCTCTTCCAGACAAAACGGCAAATGGCATTGCAATTTTCATATATTCTGTAAGTCTTAAAAAGAACAATAACAATGATAGCAATTTCAGATGCAGCATGTTGTGACTCCGTAACAGGTGATATGTCGGATGGGCAGTCCAGAAGTTTTGATCACTGACCAAGGGAGAGAATTTGTTAATGCATTATCCAAGGAGTTGTATCAGATAACTAATACTGAACATAGGATTACCAGTGCCTACCATCCACAGGTGAGGTAACTCTGAAATCAAAGGTGTGTATCATATAGGGGCTGCAACCTTAAAGGTTACTATTAAACAGCTAAGTGGTATAACCCTAGGTGTATAATATTCATTACTGTATTAACTGACTACAATAAAAAAATTGTACTTATAAAAATTACGCAATATTTTCAAAAAATTACAAGTGTCAAAGTTCTGAAACTGCCCAAAATCTTACTGACAATAACAAACCATTGATGCTGAGAATATGACAAAAGTAGATAAATAAAGTTAGAAATTATTTGAAGCTATTCGTGTTGCTGTATTTCGGAATCAAATCATTGCAAGCTCTCAATGAATATATCCATATTTTTTACTTCTTGTGTAGTTGATGAAGTGTCTTCAGATAGTTAGCTGCATCAACTCATCATTGAAATATGTGTGTGAACTTTGTTCTTGTTTTTGTTGTTTTTTGTGTATTTGTTTTTACAAGAACCAATAAAGAAGAATTTTTTAGGAATATTTGTAAACAAAACATAACAAACAAACTAGTCTTTATTTACACTAGCCAGCTATTATAGTTACTCCACAGTAATGCCATTTACACAAGTTGACATTCTCTAAACTATACTACTTTATATGAATGGCAAGTTATAGAACATAGCTAGCTACAATTAAATTGTATGCATTGCTGGACTAGCACAAATGAGTGCATGTTTGAGCATTATTTTGAGCGGCACAATCACTTCCTGAACAAAGTAGCATTGTACCTAGGTAACTAAAATAAAGAGTTTGCTCACCATTTTGTGCATTTCGAGCTAGTTACTCCACTATGCTTACTCCTGTGTATTATTCCAAAAAAAAAATGGTAGCATAATTTGACAGGGCCTACTGGCCTTACTGCACGATTGAAGCACACAATTAATAATTTTAAAGTATGGCAAATTTCATGCCAATTCTAGTTAATGATTTTCAAATTGTGCGGTCTGTTTTTTAGCATGGAAAGTAATTGGTTGTTCCAGTACTTTCCCCAAGACATAAACATGCCATTTGTAGACAAAAAAGAAAATTTCAAACTTCTTTGTTGGTAAGCCCAGGTAAAAGAAAAAATTGGTAGTTATTGCACCCCGCGCTAATGTTTCCAATTGAACATACCCGCAGGGGTGACATGTACTGACCTTTGAACTTTTGATATACACACACATATATATATACCACCACAATCTCAATTGAGACTCGTTAGTGTGGAGCTCTCTTCTCTAACCTATTGCTATGCATTTTGTAAGAATAATAAATAATAATAAAAGGAAAATGAGAATAGTCAGTTAAAATAATTCTTACTCATAAAAAAAATTATAGAATTTTTCTTTTACAACATTGAAGAACATAAAATGTGGCTGTAAAGTAGCTTCATTAAAGCTGCTGGATTTGTATTGGCCAATCTCTTATTGTACTGAGTAAATGGAAAAAGTTAGTAGTACTGTAGTGAGAATGCTGTCTCAGGCTCCGAGTCAGCAAGTAATCAGAGGATCGTAAATCACTCACACAATGATGTCCTATTTGTTATACCACATGGTGTGTATATATCTATGATTTATACAATTTTTGGCACAAATCTGTTGTCATTGTAATCTTTTTTGTTTGTTTTATAGACGAATGGTCTCACTGAACGCTTCAACCAAACTCTCACAAGGAGCTTGGCTAAGATTACATGTGAAGGCCATGATGATTGGGATTTAAAACTTGACACAGTTCTTATGAGTTACAGAGCATCTAGACAAGCATCAACAAAGTTTTCACCATACTTCATGCTTTTTCAGAAAGAGATGCGACTACCTATACACAATGATGTTTGCCCCAAGTCATTAACTGAGCTAGATGACTCTACTGAGGAGGTTGCTCATAGTGAACTAATCAAACAATTGCTAATGGCTCGTGAAGATGCTTTTAAAAAAGCAGAGGAGAACATTCTAGTTGCACAAAAACAGCAGAGGGAAACATATGATCGCAAGCATGAAGCCAAAATTCTTCCAGTAGGATCTCAAGTTTTGCTTGAGAACTCCCTGCAGAAGCAGCGCAAAGGTGGTAAATTGGAACCTGTTTGGCTTGGCCCATACCTTATTTCTAGAGATGTGGGGAAGGGTTTGTATGAACTTACCAATAAATCTGGGAAAGTTCTCAAGAAAAAAGCAAATATTTCCAGGCTTAGGGAATATAAAGAGCGGTCACAGAAGGTAGACAACACAACCACCAAGCAGCCTTCTGACACTCACAAAGGACAAAAGAATGTAAGCATAAAGAGATTATTTATTTATACATATTGTCAGACTTATTATGATGTTTATATATGTCCTTTATATTGGGTCAATATATCTTGCTCTGAAAATCCACAGCTTGATCGCAGTGTCGACATTGATCTACAAAAGCAAGACAACACAATGTAACCTTCAAACTCATGACTAAGCATGATGTAATTGTGATACTTATGTGGTATGTAAGGTCCAACATCTTAGAATCTAAGCAACACAAATCTGATGACCATGATTCTAAGCTTCAAGATCTCCTGATTCCTCCAGCTAAGAGATCATGCCACAGGTATCATAGAAAAGGAGCAGAAGAGGTAAAGTATACCTAATTTTAACTGTTGCATCATTATAACTATGTTATCGCAGGAAAGTACCGAGTGGGTATCAAGCTTGGGTTTGACACAGCAAGATAAGAAAGAAATTGAAGGCAAATCAAGCATGTTAAATGACCGCCATATGCATGCAGCTCACAAACTATTGCGCATGCAATTTTCACGTGTCGAAGGATGTTCTAGTACATTACTTATCCAATTGAAGTCCTTCCCTTCTATTACTAGTGATTGTAGTTCAGGTACAGTATGTTATCCCTTTGCTTAGGCTAACTAATTAACCAATTTGTCTATTTATAGCTATACAGATTTTCTATGTAGAAGAGTATCAGCACTGGATCACAACTGCCCTGTTAGGCAATGAAGTCTATCTGTTTGACAGTAGTTTCAATGGAAAGTTGGCAGCAAATGCTGAGCTACAGATAACTCAGCTATATCAACCTCTAATATCTCAACAAGCCTTGCTTGTGACAATCATACCAGTCCAGCAGCAATCACCAGGTTCGAACAACTGTGGATTGTTCAGCATTGCTGCTGCCTACTACGCAGCAAAAGGAGATAACATTGAAACAATTACCTTTAATGAAAACAAAATGAGGTCCCACCTTATTCGCTGTTTTGAGAAACAGAAACTTAGCTACTGCATTCCCTAAAGGAAAACAAACTGGTGAAGTGAGGCGACCAAAATGGCAGTATATTGCAATTCCAGTGTACTACTGTCCCTGTCAGCGGCCTGACTCATTCGATATACAATGTGACAAGTGTAAAACTTGGAATCACTTCAAATGTGCCAAAATAAAAGAGGGCTAGGGCTAGGGCTAGGGCTAGGGGCTAGGGCTAGGGCTAGTTTTGCACAATGTGTACTTGACTCTTGAGTTGTGAAACATGGATAATTATTTTGAGTGTTTGTTGTCATTGTTTATTTGTTAATTTTGTGTTTTTACTGAATATCATGATATTTCTCGGCAGAAAAAACATTGTAATATTCAATAAATGAGAATTAATTGAAGCACAAAGACTTACTATAAATAATTACATATCTATAGCTAACCCATGTATAGTGAAGGTAGATTCTCACAAGCAATACAGAAAAGAAAGCATTATTATGTGTTTATAAAGATAATGGCAGATATGGCAATTTAGCATCCATTTAATTATCAGTATTTGTGAGTTGATGAAGTCAGAAAAATCAATTATTCAGAGGCATCCACACTAATGAAACAACAACTACAACAACAGTTTATTGTTCAATGTAATTTACTACCAAAATTTATTCATTTATTTTTTTATTTGTTCATTGTGACTTCTTCAATGGCAGAGAAATGGGGGCAGGGGTAGGCAGAGGGGGAATGCTTTTTTTTTAATTGAGGCTTATGACTCAAATCCCAGCTATGGGTCTGATAATGAGTTTGATTAAATAATCCTTTGATATAACTACTTTAAGAATACACTATACTGCATACCTACTGAAGTTGTTTCTTCCCAAGAATTTAAAGTGAATAGTTTCTAAATACATTTATATTTCTGTTTTAGCCCCAAGTAAGTCATCAATTTTACTTAATATCATTTTTCCATCATTGAAGGTCACTGAATAAAACAAAAAAATACTTTCCTTCTAATATTTACTTACTTGCTCACAAAATTCATAAGTTCTTCAAACCCAATGTGCTAGAAAGCAATTAACACATGCACACACACACACTTTAAAATTTTAACAATACAGTAAATAGGCATCTACTTTAAGACACACAATAATGTATACCACATATTGCTAACTCTGACTAGGTAGTGTATCTTTAAATGCATGTAAAGTTGCTTTTAATTTCTTGGTATGAGAACAAGTCTAGAAACTCCCAACAAACTACTGTCAAAATATCTTGGTTCAAATGTAGTTTAGCTAAATCATGAAATCTTAATTTTTAGCTAGTAGCTAGATATATTCAAGCTTTTCAGGCATGACTCATCACAGCCATCAATAGTGATATATTTCATCTGCTTAAACCACTAGCTAGAACAAAACAAAACAATAACAAAACCATGCTATTATGCTAAAAAAAAGAAGTAAACAAAACGTAATAAAGTTAATGAGTGCCAGCAACACATCCCAAGATGATCATTTTTCTGCTGCACCACCTGGAAGCCTCTGTAGAAGATAGTGAGTGAAACTATCCTCCTTGACTCATGGGACAAGTAACTTTCCAGAGCTCTCAGGAAGAAGAGGGAGCTTGTAGCTATACTGTTATTTAAGCTTGGCTAAGTAATGTGAGCTAGCAAAATATAAATTGTTTTAGCCAAAATTTTGTCGATGCAAGGAAGGGGAAAAAAATAACTAAGAATAAATTAGTTAACCCAGGCACACTGGCACATACCCTCAAATGTGGACATGGAGAAGCTGCTCTGTTATACTGGACAGCCCTCCCTCAATGGCATTGTCATGTGACTGTGTTAAGCTACTACAACAAATAGAATTGTTGTAGCTAGCTAAAACAGGGAGTAATTCCCTTTGACACCGCAATAACTTTGAAAATATATGTACTTATACATTATCCACTCTGACATACCTTCAGATAGGACATAATTATATAATTCACTATGCATCAGTTATAGAGACATCTATTCACAGATACATAGTTCTATGTGGAAAACTAGCTATATGAACAGCCTTACAAAAATTAATGTATGATGTAAAGTGTTGGCCAAAAGTTGTTGTTGTTGTTGTTGTTGTTGTTGTTGTTGTTTTTTTGGGGGGGGGGAGACAAGGCTCCCCCAGATATTACACCCCCCTCCCCTTAGCTTACTTTCGCTATATACTTCCTCAGGAATGTAATAATGACTAGCTAGCTACTTATTATTATTATTATTATTATTATTTTGATTATTATTATTAGCTTTACAACCATATGATAATACAGGTATTGAAGTGTGATGAATAAGTTTTTGAGGTTGAGGGTCAAACTCTAAGCTCTAGAACTGCCAGAAAAATGATACAAAAATAAAACAAAACAAAAGTAAACAAGAGCAAAAATTAATTCAAGAGTTAGGTGGTAGAGTAATGTTGATATTGGAGGTATGACAGTTTGAGAAGGGTAGAGAGAGCTGAAATTGTTGAATTTAATGAGGAATGTATTCCAGAACTGTTGTTGAAGAGTCTTTTTGATGGTACTGAAAGGACTAGAAAGATCAATTAGAGAATAATCATTCCAGAGCAAGACTACACGATTAAAATATTGGTGATGAGTACTCGAGGAGCAATGGAACTTACATTCTAGCTTGTGGGAGGAAGATGATTGTGTGGAACCAGAAGAAAAAGAGATGAAATAAAAAATATTGAAAGAATCAGGAGGGTCTTTGAGACATTTCAATACAAACAACAAGTCCAACAGTTCTAAGTGGTACAGGAGTGGCAGAAGGTTGAGGGTAAATAGAGTCTGGACTTATAGTCTTAAATAAAGTTGTTCTAAATGTATTTTGAAGCTCTACGTTGAACTTTCTCCAATAAAAATATGTCTTTGATAAGGTATGGACGCCAAAGTTGTGAGCAGTATGTTAGCTGAGACTTTACTAAGAAGAGATAAAGTGACTTTTTCAAGTGGGAGGGTGCTGAGATAGAGACAGTGCGTCTCACTAGATGAAGAAAACGATAGGCTTTTCCACATATCTCTCTAATGTGGAGGGACCATGACAAGTTTCTAGTTACAGTTATCCCTAAATCTCTCTGCTTCTCCAATAAAAATATGTTTGATAAGGTATGGATGCCAAAGTTATGAGCAGTATGTTAGCAACAACAGAATATAGAGAAGAAGCACAATTTTTTAGTATGTGTCCACTAATTCCATCACATCCTGGTGATTTGAAGCAGTCTAGAATGATGGCTTAGTAGGTAATAAATCTTGTCAGAAGTAAAATCTGTATTGTTGTGGAGGCTCTGGCAGAGTTTATGTGCTCTGGCTGCCTTGGAATTCACTCTACACGCTCCAAACTTCGCTTATTTTGGGGGTTACCAATTTCACGAGGGGATGACTGTTCTCCTGTTTAAATCGGTCACCCTGTGGGGGTGACCAATTTACCGGAAAATGGTAGTGGGGGTGAGCAATATTTTAAATTTATCCGTGATATTACTCACCCGGGGTGACTAAATTTGGGGGTGACTAAGTAATAGTTAGAGCATAAGCGCTTGGGTACTGGTGCATTTAGTGCACTGAAGCCCAAGGGCCTAGGCCCGAGGGCTTTGTGCACTAAATCCACCAGTACCTAAGCGCATGCTCTAACTATTTTAGATCCCGTTTACCCAGGCCTGCCCAGTTTCCACTAGCAACTTTGTTTATCAGCATTTTCGGTGTCAAGCGAACGTGTTTCCGGTGTCGGAGGATTTGGTGACTCCCTTGGAGTACGTGACCCGGGGTCACTAAATACTAGTATTTGGGGACCTGTGGGGGTCATTCAGTACTAGGAATTGGTGACCTCGCTAGAATCTAGTGACTCCATGTGGATCAAAATGGAGGAAGAGTTCTCGAGCATTTATATGTTTTTGACCACTGGCGCTTACCCCACAGATGCAACCAGAAATCAAAAAAGAAATTTACGAGGAAAGGTACTAGTTTGTAGTTAGCTAGGTATATGTGAATTGACACGAGAGATAGTTTATAAAGGTGTTATGTAATGACTTCTTTATTGATAGCTGTAGGGTAGAAAAAGTTATAGATTCAGCTATACAGAAAAATTGTGTGATGCAGGTTTGAATTTTAAATATATTTATCTGTATTGTTTGCATAAAATAAAAATTGAATGGCCTAATATAGACTGGCGTTACAGACCTAAGGTGTGTAGGGTCTGGTTCCAGCTATATATATATGCGCAATTGTAATGTGGAATGAATCATTGCATTATTAATAAATATTCAAGATCTGTGGTAGGCTACTGTAATGTAGGAAACAAATGGGCACTCTAATTTCTTAGTGTAAAATGGACAGCTCACAAAATATAAAATACAATATGTTGAGATTGCATGGGCATTGGTATTACATTTTTGAGAAGTCATTGTTTTGGCTGTCAAGAGTCGATTGCAGCTAGGTGTTGTCAATGATTACCAATTTTTGGTCATCATTTGCATCTAGTTCGCATAATCATAACGATATTATTGATAGGCAAAGGATAACTACAAATGTGAAGATGGGTTATTATATTTCAAGAGTAGCTCAAGACAATCATCCACCAGTAGTGATCCTATATGGAGGATTGTAGTTCGCACTATGGAAGAAAAAATCAGAGTGCTTAAAGCTTGCCATTCATCCAGTATAGGCAAGTTTAAATTTCTTTAATGTTTTAAAATCACTATTCATTTTTTTAAATAGGTGGGCATTTGGGCCGTGACAAGACATTAGAAAAAGTTTGCTCAAGGTTTTATTGGAAACCAAACATGACGGGTGATATAAAAAGTTTTGTAGAAACCTGTGATGTCTGTCAGAGGGTGAATGACAAATTTTCTAAACCTTCGGCTCCACTTCATCCTATACCTGTGGAACCTGAAATCTGGTACCAGGTATAGTTGTCATGTATATTTGTGTAATTTGATATGCATAAACATTATTTCATTCCTCACACCCCAATGTGACTATTGATTTGATGATATTAGTACTTGTATCCTAGGGTCACTCAGTCCTTTAGATTCAGTGACCCCTCTGGGATTTGGTGACTCTAGCTCGAATTTTACTTGGTAAATATTTAAATCATGCATATTTTTAGAATTTTTATCAAACTAATACTGCTAGGAACCCCTTCCCTGCGAGTAACGCCAGCAAATCCTAGAGTGGGTCACCAAAGCCTAGGACCTGGTGACCCTAGGGGTCACCAAATTTTAGTAAATGGTTACCGGGGATCATCAAATACCTTTAATAGATCAAGTTTTGTTCTTAATAGCTATAACTGAAATATAAATATGGCTTGTATGAACCTCCGTATAAATTAAAAGGTTGGAATTTCCGTATAAATTTGATAGTTGAAGGATGGGGGTCTCCAAAGCCTAAGAATTTGATGCTGCATGCTAAGAGACTAGGTGTTACCAGAGCCAAAGTAAACTCTGTAATGTCAATGCTGTGTTATGTTTTAATTGTATAGGTTGGCATTGATCTAATTGGACCATTACCCTTGACTACAAATGGCAGTAAGTACATTATAACAATGGTCGATTATTTCAGCAAGTGGCCAGAAGCTCAAGCACTACAAGATAAATGTGCTCAAGGAGTAGCACATTTTATTTATAAAACTACTTGCAGGTATTTTTTTGTATGGCACAAAATATAAATAAAAACAATAATTGCCATATTTTTTGTATAGATTTGGCAGTCCAAAAAGAATAGTAACAGATCAGGGTCGAGAGTTTATTAATAATGTTAATGCTGAATTGCAAGCTTTGCTGGGAACAGATCATCGCATGACTTCTCCGTATCACCCTCAAGCCAATGGCCTGGTGGAAAAGTTTAATCACACAATCCAAAGTTGTTTGCTAAAGGTTGTAAATGAGCACCAAGATAACTGGGATACTTTCCTGGATCCAGTTTTGTTCTCCATTCGCACATCAAAGCACAAGTCAACTGGCTATACTCCCTTTGAAATGATGTTCAAACGGTATAAGATATGTTTAATCTAGTCCTATGCAATAATATCCTTTTGCATTATATTAGAAAAGCAACACTGCCAATGGAATTGGAAATTGGATCGCAAGTAGTGGATCTAGTTGTTGAAGGTTTGGAAGAAGATGAGTTTGAGGGTATAGAAGGAAAAATGAATGCTATGTTGAAGGTTAAAGAAGTAATGTTTAGAAAAGCAAAAAACAATGTTCTTTCAGCTCAAGAGAGATACAAGAAAGATTATAATAAGAAGAGAAAATTGGAGAGGGTACGTTTTCTTTTCGCAATTGCTAAGAATATTTACCATTTTTATTATTTAGGAATATGAAATTGGATCAAGTGTACTGTTACGTAATTCAAGGCGTGACAGCAGGAAAGGAGATAAAATGGTTCCTAAATGGTTGGGTCCATATGAGATTGTTGATTTGAAGGATAAACTTGCGCAGTTACGAAACCAAAAAACTCAATCTATAATGGCAAACCATATTAATGTTGATCGGCTAAAGTTTTACAAAGATGCTTCAACTCAATCTGGTAAAAGAGTATGTCATGAAGATGATTATCAAGCAGCTTGCTCGGAGGATTTTGCAAAACAAGAAGAGAACTTTCAACTTGAAGAAGTCTCCATGGAAAACCAGGACGATAGCGTTCAGGATATCCAGCTTGATGTAGATCTGCAAGAAATAGTTGATGATGAGTATGGTAGTAATATTGTTGAAGAACCGAAAGCACTATGTGTAACAGAATTGAGAGTACCAAGATCACTTTTAACGAAACCTACTAAAGATATTAAGGTAATAACTTCACCTATATTAATACATTGTCATAATTATTGAGCAAATTATAACAGATATTGGGCAACCACTTGTCTTTGTAAACATTTACATTTCTTTTTCAAGTGTGCGAAGGTGTTTTGAAGAATTGGATTAAAAAAGCACTTACAATGCTCATGCTTAAGCACTTTTCCAAATATTTGCACATGACTCCAGTGCTTACCCTATCTCTTTATGTACTGTATATGTAATGACTAGAAGCACATTTTTTTATTAGTTGTGAATACAGTTTGAGTTTATACTCAGGTATAGGAAATCTTTCTCAAGTCTGTTGTTTACAATTGGCAATTGTGAGTTTCTAAAATATATTACGTATTTTAATTCATTCTAGATTCGAAGGTATACAGCACATATGAGGGAAACTCTGAAATCTGGAGGTTGGTTAACTGATGAACACGTTCACTTGGCTCAAGAGCTCCTTCAAAGAGATTATCCCAACATTCAGGGTTTTCAAAGCACTTTATTTTCCCAAATAAATGGGTTCACTCCAGTTGATAGTGACTGTGAGTCACTTCAGTTCCATCATATCAATGGTGACCACTGGGTATTATCCACTACTATTGGTGGAGAAGTGGCAATAGTGGACAGTAAATATTCACATAAATTGACTCTTTCATTTACTCATCAACTGGCTCAAATATACCGAAAGTATTTGGATAGTCAAGAAGATACTGGATGTGAAACATTATTATCACTGCGGATTCCAAGGGTACAGCAGCAGTCAGGTGGAAGTGATTGCGGTATATTTGCCATTGCTTTTGCTGTACATCTTCTCCGGGGTGATAACATTGAAGACATTGATTTTGATCAAGAGAAGATGCGGTCTCACTTAAATAGTTGTTTTTTGAAGGAAAAATGCTTCCTTTTCCTACGTTATCCACTAAGGGACGTCGTATCACCACATACTTTCCATACTTTCAGCTTGAAGTATATTGTCACTGTAAGATGCCAGAAACTTATGGTGATATGGTTGAATGTGAAGAATGCGAAGAGTGGTACAGTAACCTCCCTTATCCGGACTCCCAAGTTACGGGCACCTCCCCCTACCCGGCAGCTGCTATGTACCTTGTGGTTAGGTAAAGTATCCCAACTAGCAAATTTGACAGCTGCTTTTGGATAGGCAGTTCAGCTGGCAGCACTATTTTGAATGCATTCTGAGATATGGGCAAATCTGAGATAGGGCACCCCTTGAAACCAAGGTGCCCGGATAAGAGAGGTTCTACTGTATCACATTCGATGTGTGAATGCAAAGACTACGGCAAAGTGGCTCTGCAAATATTGCGTAGAGAGTGGACATAGTAGATAATTTCACTATATGATACTTGATGGTATAATAAAATCCATTCTGTGATACTTATGCATAAGAGTTCTGCTAAAACATACAGTATAAAAACTATCTCTGTGATAATTGCATATATACCAACTTGCCAATCCAAGGAGTAAATAGTAAACTCCTGCTAAAACATATGAACATCAAGCTTGCCAATCCAAGCTAATAAACTTGCTAGGAATCAAGTAGCAGCTAACTTGCCAATCCAAGACTTAATAGCTTGCTAGCCACTGCGAATTTCACAATAAAATGAGTGGAGAAGACTGGGTCACCTAATCCTAGAGAGGGTCACTAAAACCTAGGACTTTGTGGCCCCAGGGGTCACCTAATACTTGTACGGTACACGGTGACCAGGGGTCATCAAATCCTACGACACCTGTCCAAAATTAAAATTCAATTAAAATTCAATTGAAGCACGCCAGAAAGTTTACTTTAGCAAGTTTACTTTAGCATTGTAGCTGCCAGCTGTTATTTCCAGATCTAACTCTACCTGGGCTGCTCTGCAGTAAGCAGTAAAGCAGCTAGCTATGGTAAATTTCTGTGGTATGAGAGCCAGGAGAGTTATATGGTAGGGCTGGTCCCATATAGGTGGATATGAGAGAGTAGTAGACCCTCCCATATCCGGCCTCACATAACCTACTCCCTGCTTTATCAGGCCTATTCTATTAAACTAAAACTCAAAAATAGCAATACCCCAAGGGTTGTTAGTATGCACAGTTCATATACCTAAAGGCAAAAAATAGTGCACACTTACCAAGTTAGTACACCTAGTAACAGCAACGGGTTCTAATTTTATATGACACCCTCAGAAACCTTCCAGACTGGAAAAACTCGCGAACCCTGATACCGCAAAGGTGGCAGGTTTCAAACCCTATGGAAGGAAGTGCTGACTGTGAGTGTGCTATAAATGAAGGACTCCTGGCGCCGGTACAGAAAGCTGTGTGGAGGAATGAGGCACAGGCCAGGCTGGGGATGAGAATCTAAGAGGGTTTTCTTCTGAGTCTACCAAGATTCTGTTTGAGTTGGTACAGAAAGGGATGACTGGATCAGGAAGACTTGCATGGATCAAATGAAAACAGCAATTGCAGCCACATGATTAGACCTGAGCCAAATAAAAGTAAGAGAATTGTAGCAACATTAATAGAATAGTACACTGGTTGAAATGTAGGGTTATACTGAGGCCATACTAAGTAATTAGTTTCTTAGTCAATCATTACTGAGGAATGTTGCTTTTTTTTTCTTTTTTCTTTTTTTTTGCATGGTCAATGTTGCACTGGAAAAAGACCTGATGTTACTAATACTAACTACTCGCCACTGTCTGACTATACCAGTTTTGAATGACGAGCTATATGTTTAAAGATTGCCAAGCTATGCAAGGCAGAAGACCCGCAGGTGTACAGACTTTATCAGAGATATATCAATTTTTAATAGCATAAATTCTCGGCCTTGTGGGCCTTCTAGTGCTAGTGATTTGAATGACAGTAAGCCAGAGGAGGCAGTGAATATATACATACATTACATTACAGGAAATATATTTAAGAAAAGGATCCAAAGTGTGAAAAGTTGTTCAGGGGTGGTAGAGAATTAGTAAGGAACAAAGAAGGTGTTGATAGACTGTGTGTAGAGTAAGGGACAAAGTAAGGAACAAAGAAGGTGTTGATAGACTGTGTATAGAGTAAGGAACAAAGAAGGTGTTGATAGACTGGGTACTGTTGAAGGAGTTGAATATAACTAAATAACAGAAAGTGTGTAAGACAGCAAACAAAACTAAGACCAGAGGGATAACTTAAAACCACATCTTCGGCCTCCGATACGGGGAATCGGAGGCCGAAGATGACCCACTCGCTGGGCACCTTGCCTGAGACTTGCTCCTTAAGTTACTCTTTAAGTTTAATTGTTATGTGGTTTTAAGTTATCCCTCTGTTCTTAGTTTTGTTTGCTGTCTTACACACTTTCTGTTATTTAGTTATATTCAACTCCTTCAACAGTACCCAGTCTATCAACACCTTCTTTGTTCCTTACTCTATACACAGTCTATCAACACCTTCTTTGTTCCTTACTCTATACACAGTCTATCAACACCTTCTTTGTTCCTTACTTTGTCCCTTACTCTACACACAGTCTATCAACACCTTCTTTGTTCCTTACTAACTCTACCACCCCTGAACAACTTTTCACACTTTGGATCCTTTTCTTAAATATATTTCCTGTAATGTAATGTATGTATATATTCACTGCCTCCTCTGGCTTACTGTCATTCAAATCACTAGCACTAGAAGGCCCACAAGGCCGAGAATTTATGCTATTAAAAATTGATATATCTCTGATAAAGTCTGTACACCTGCGGGTTTTCTGCCTTGCATAGCTTGGCAATCTTTAAACAAGCTCCCCTTTGTACACTTACTGCACATGTATAATAGACTAGTTAAACCACAAGTGTTAATTTAAAAAATGCAATTGTTAATAAACTAAAGTAGGTGGGGCTTGAGAAATAAATAAATAAAATTGTATTGCTTAATTAAGTAGACTAAGGTTGAGCTGGGGTGTTAGGGAGGAGTTTCATATAGCCAGCAGATGGATATCCTATACCCGGCTCAGGTACTTTTCTAATTCTGCCCACTTTGTGCTTTGAGCTGGTGGCTGTGTTAATATGAAGCACCAAAGGTGTGAGTGCTACTATACTCAGTATCTAGCCATTACAAAATCATTTTTTGTACCAATCAGGTATCAATAGAACTGTGCAATGAAAACAGAGGTGTAAATGTTGTTTTATAAGAGAAGTAAACATGCAGGTGATGATCTCCAGTAGATCGATGGGAAACTTTAATTCAAGCACATGCACTGATCACTCCGTTCGAAAGACAATGATAACATCCCTAGCTAGCTCTAACATTCCAGATACACAAAATAATGCAGCTCTCTGGCCACAAAAATATACAGAGTTTAAACTTCTATAAACAAGCATCTTTACAGCAGCCATAAGAAATGTCTCATATTTTAAGTTTTTATAATCAGAAAGTTAAGCCTGAAAGTAGTGCCTTCTCAGCAAGACCAACTGGACTCTACCCCCAGAATTTTCTAATTCCTCTATGCCACTACAACTTTTTCAGGGAGCAACAATAACTGACAGCACTATTTATATAAACTGCAATACCAGCAATTTAGCTACTCAAGTGCAAGGAACAATCACAAAGAGCCAGGATTAAATATTTTGTCGTATTAGGAACTACCTATAGACTAATGTCTTTACATTCATTATAGCTAGATCATAGTCGCTGCATTCGTATGAAGCTATTTTATTTAACCAAATTGATGTAATTGGCATAGAACGGTATTATGGACCCTTGGGGGACGCAATAAGCGTAAAAGTGAAGCTTAGGGGGACGCAATAACCCAACGCAATAACTCCGGACTTCCCCTTTACTGCGGAATATTGCAGGCACACAATACTTTCCAATTCAATACATTTTCTACATAAAGGCACTCGATAGGCCGATTCAGTACACAATAAAAATACTTACAACTTGGTACATTATACCAAGCATATAATAACTTCAGCAAATGATGAAAACTAGACTTTTCCACTGTGTACATAGGAAGGCTGTCTTCAGCTTAAAAGTGTTTCCACCCTTTTTTTCTCATATGGCAGGATAGTTTCAGCAACTGTTGGGAGTCGTAGGTATCTTGCAGTTGTCTCACAGTCTGTGTTAAGGGTGCTGGCACATAGAACGCATGGATGCCTTTAGTAGCGCACTCAAGAATAGTCGCGGTTATCTACCACAAAGTCACGCCCCGCTCGGTAACAAATTAGTGCCCGGTGACATGCAGCTGTGCCTCACTCACACTACGCTGAGTACTGATAGGGCGGGCCAAGTCAACTTACAATAAAAAAATTCTCCGCTCTAAAATAATGGATCCTGAATCTTCTCTTGCCTACTGCTCAGGAATGGACTAACAGCTATGGTTCAAACTTAGCCAGGGTTTAGGGCCACAAGGGGTCGACTCTATAATGTTGAGATATTTTATATACGGAATTTCACGGAAATAATCGACAATAGTTCACGTGTTAAGGTGAGTAAACTAGTGGTGTGCTTGAGCACAAATGGCGAGCGAGCCTTAAACTACACTATTGTTAAATGATTGACAAATCACGTTATTTAAAGTTTTCTGGACAATGAATTTTCAATTAAAAGCTATTGAGTAGGGATTATAACTGTGACAAATAGCGTATTAACTTACCACTGCCACTAACTCAAATAGAAATGGAGCTCCCATAAGTTTTTGAGTTTTAACTGCACCCGCAAAAGAATTCAAAGCGGTAAACAATTCAATTTCTAAGGTGATACGGGTAATGGTCGCTAAAACGGAGGATTCTGTTTAGTGAAGTTTGGGACGGGGTCGAACGCGGAGCGAACACAAAAATACGGAGGGTCAAAGTACAAAATGACATACGTACGTCCATACATATAAATACACAAACATCCCCAATTTTCGATTGTGTTACCCCTGTAAGTGTCTCGCTCGCTACGCTCGCTCGCCAATAAAAAAGTAAAACTAGTGGTGTGCTTGAGCACAAATGGCGAGCGAGCCTAAAGACTATACTATTTTTATTGACTTCTAACACTGAAGCTACTGAAAATAAGGTCAAGTTTTTAAATTTAGCATACAGGGTAAAGGGATTTCAGTGCCATAGTAACAACTCTCTGCAACTGCTTGAATTGAAGGAAAAAAAAACAACAACAAAACAATACACGTTATTTAAAAGTTTTCTTTGTGATATTCTTTAGCTAAGTAGTGGTTGTAACACACAATGCTTTGACACAGCTGGACATGCACCTACACAGACTTACCTTCGCAGTAGTCTAGTGGACAATGTATTTTCAGGTAAATACTGTGCGCACGGCTTATAACCATGACAAAGAGCGCATTGACTTACCACCGCCACTAACTCGAATAGAAATGGAAGTCCCTTAAGTTGTCAAGTTTTAACTGTACCGGCAAAAGAATTCAAAACGGTAAACAATTCAATTTCTAGGGTGATACGGGTACTGATCGATAAACCAGAGGATTCTGTTTAGTGAAATTTGGGACGGGGTCGACAACCGAACTAACACAAAAACGCGAGGGTCAAAGTACAAAAATGCCTTACGTACGTCCATACATATATACAAATAAACTAGTGGTGTGCTCGAGCACAAATGGCGAGCGAGCCTAAGACTATACTATTTTTATATGAATGATTTTGACTTCTAACACTGAAGCTACGGAAAATAAGGTCCAGTTATTAAATTTAGCATACAGGGTAAATGGATTTCAGTGCCACAGTAACAACTCTCTGCAACTGCTTGGAAGGAAAAAAACAACAACAAAACAATACACGTTATTTAAGTTTTCTTTGTGATATTCTTTAGCTAAGTAGTGGTTGTAACACACAATGCTTTGACACAACTGGACATGCACCTACACAGACTTACCTTCGCGGTAGTCTAGTGGACAATGTATTTTCAAGTAAATGCTGTTGCACACGGCTTATAACCTTGACAAAGAGCGCATTGACTTACCACCGCCACTAAGGATTCTCAGAGCACGTTCATTGAAAAATACTGGAACTGTGAACGCTTTACCTAACTTACGTAATTAGAAGCGCGGGCGAAAACAGAGGTCTCACGTACCCCATAAACAGATAAATAAATAAACTAGTGGTGTGCTTGAGCACAAATGGCGAGCGAGCCTGATAGTTAGGTAACATAAAATTAAGTATTGTTACAGTGGTCCCTCTCTTGAGAGACCACCCTATGGTTACAGATTAAGTGGTCTTTCAAGAGGAGTGGTCTTTCGTCAGGGGGGGACAGAAAATTCTACTCTTAGTTATGCCAGAGAAGTATTGTACCATTATTTACCAATTTGTTATATTATTTAAGAATTCATCTGGTTATCATTAACAATTAACAGAAAATCAATTATATTCCACGATTCATCTGGTTAACATTAACAACAGAAAATCAGTATTAACTATTGAAAATTGCAATGGATGTAAATAATCAGTAAGTTTAGTTTGCTTCAAGTTTCTAGTATCACATATCATTCGTGCAACAATGTCTTTGCTTTCAAGCAACTCAGAATTTTATTATCCAAGGGCAAAGTTTTGAAGGTCACTTAAATGTGCCATGGTTTATTTATGATTTATGTGAATGAAATTATTAATAAGGAATGATTTTAAAGTCATTTTCTTTAAACTTGCATTTCTCTTGATGACAGCTAAATCTCTTATCTGTTTCAACAGTAGTGCTGATGTGGGAGTACTGTCCTGCTGTCAGTCGCTTAGTGCAAGAAACAGAGTGGTGAATTAGATGACCTCTGGTGGATCAGTTATTCTGGCCTTTGGCTAGTTATGAAGCAGACCTAAAAGTTCTTCCATTTTTTACCACAGCAAGCATTTGTCAAGCATATCATATATAATAGCCTATAATTCAGTTAAAGTTGATGCTCTGGTCTGGACTGGAGCTAAGCTCAGACAATTGTAACTACAGATAAGCTGTAATGAAGTTTATCATAGCTAACCAGTACAACTTACCACCCACAGAGCAGCCTCAGAAGTGCTACACCCGGTTGTTGGTCGCTAGGTCGTTGGTCGCGTTAGCGGGGTGGTCACTGGACAGAGGTGAGAAAGACTGCACACGCTGTCGGTGCAGGTAAAACTGGTCTTATAAATGGAGTGGTCGTTGGTCAGAGGGGTCTCTCAAGAGAGAGGGACCACTGTACTATGTTTTAGCTTAGTTCATGCAAACACTATAATAGCAGTTATGACCTTTTATTTCAGCAAACAAATACAAAATCACTCTCTTACCTGATTAATGGTAACTTTTGTAGTATCGAACATCTGCCATTCTGATAATCTGAATCACCAGTAACTCTTGAACAAGCTCTCAGCTACGATAAAAAATAAACCAGTGTTATTATTTGTAATTTTAGCCAACAAAAATGGAATTACTACTTACATCATTCTTGAGTATTGATAACTTCTGTAGTATCAAATTGAAGTTACTTTGACCATCTGAATTACCTTGAATTCTTAACAAGCTCTCACCTACAAAAACAAAAGACAATCAATTTTAGCACACAAATACAAAATTACTTTCTTACCTCATTTTCTTGAGCAGTGGTAACCTTTGTAGTACCAAATTTGAGTCATTCTGACTATTTGAATTTACCAGTCACTGTTGACAACAAGCTCTTAGCTACAAAAAAGAAAGGCCAGAGTTATTTTTGCATATTTAGCTAACAATATGGAATTACGTACTCACCTCAGCATCCCTCGAGTCGTAGTAGCTTCCTTAGCATTAATACTTTATGTGCTTACATACGCTTTTCAGAAGTAGTGATAGCTCTCTCAGTACTGACTACAGGTGGCTCTTGACAACTAACAAGCCGCACTTAGCCGAAAAAAAGGCGAAGTTTTGAATTTAAATCTGGTAAAGGGTCTTCAATGCCATAGTAACCGGTCGAATCAACTTTTTGTTTCTTGAAAAGCAAGCGTTTTCGCAGGAATTTTCTCACACTTTGGAGCTTAAGTATAAAGTAAGGTTTGCTTAATGCTGTAGTTTCAGAATAAACTGGGGTCAAGCCTAAAAAGCCGTGTTTATTTAAAGAAAACCTCGCGCGCGCGTTTAAGGGGCATACGTACAATCCATACATACATACATATTATATATACATATAACATATACCCGATTTTGCATTATCCACCCCTAATACTGTCTCGCTCGCTTCGCTCGCTCGCCAATAAATATAGCAAAATCTCGATTGAGTTACCCCTGATAGTGTCTCGCTCGCTTCGCTCGCTCACCAATAAATAAACTAGTGGTGTGCTTGAGCACAAATGGCGAGCGAGCCTAAAGACTATACTATTTTTATCTTCTAACACTGAAGCTACTGAAAATAAGGTCCAGTTTTTAAATTTAGCATACAGGGTAAACGGATTTCAGTGCCATAGTAACAACTCTCTGCAACTGAAAAAACAACATCTAACTGTAGTGCACAGTGTAACCCTTTCCATTCTCAGTTAGCATCAGAGAATCTAAAGTCTCTGATCCCAGACTAAACTAACAGAATTACCTGAATAAACTTCGAAAGCAATGGCAAAGAAGCGCAGCTTGACAAAGACTTCACAATTGTTTCAAGAAGAGAGTAGCTGTAAACTTTTTGGTTGAAACAAAGTTGCGTAAGGCAGTGCAGCAGGATGATTCTCCGCGCTCGTTAATTGAAAATACTGGAACTGTGAACGCTTTACCTAACTTACGTAATTAGAGGCGCAGGCTAAAACAGAAGTCTCACGTACCCCATAAACAGATAAATAAATAAACAAGTGGTGTGCTTGAGCACAAATGGCGAGCGAGCCTGATAGTTAGGCAACATAAAATGTTACTATTTTTAGCTTACTTCATGCAAACACTATAATAGCAGTTATGACATTTGATTTCAGCAAACAAATACAAAATCACTCTCTTACCATGATTAATGGTAACTTTTGTAGTATCAAACATCAACCATTCTGATAATCTCAATCACCAGTAACTTTTGAACAAGCTCTCAGCTACGATAAAAAATAAACCAGTGTTATTATTTGTAATTTTAGCCAACAAATAAGGAATTACTACTTACCCCATTCTTGAGTATTGATAACTTCTGTAGTATCAAATTGAAGTTACTTTGACCATCTGAATTACCTCGAATTCTTGACAACAAGCTCTCAGCATAAACAAAAGACAATCAATTTTAGCACACAAATACAAAATTACTTTCTTACTTTATTCTCTTGAGCAGTGGTAACTTTTGTAGTACCAAATTTGAGCCATTCTGACTATTTGAATTTACCAGTCACTGTTGACAATAAGCTCTTAGCTGAGTTAACAATAACAGAATTACCTGAATAAACTTAGAAAGCAGTGGCAAAGAAGCGCAGCTTGACAAACACTTCACAATTGTTTCAAGAAGAGAGTAGCTATAAACGTTTTGGTTGAAACAGAGTTGCGTAAGGCAGTGCAGCAGCTCCGCGCTCGTTAATTGAAAAATACTGGAACTGTGAACGCTTTACCTAACTTACGTAATTAGAAGCGCGGGCTAAAACAGAAGTCTCACGTACCCCATAAACAGATAAATAAATAAACTAGTGATGTGCTTGAGCACAAATGGCAAGCGAGCCTAAAGACTATACTATTTTGATATGAATGATTTTGACTTCTAAGACACAACTGGACATGCACCTACACAGACTTACCTTCGCGGTAGTCTAGTAGACAATGTATTTTCAAGTAAGTACTGTTGAGTACGGCTTATAACCATGACAAAGAGAGCACTGACTTACCATCGCCACTAACTCGAATAGAAATGGAAGTCCCTTAAGTTTTCAAGTTTTAACTGTACCCGCAAAAGAATTCAAAGTAAACAATTCAATTTCTAGGGTGATACGGGTACTGATCGATAAACCAGAGGATTCTGTTTAGTGCAATTTGGGACGGGGTCGACAACCGAACTAACACAAAAACGCGAGGGTCAAAGTACAAAAATGCCTTACGTACGTCCATACATATATACAAACTAGTGATGTGCTTGAGCACAAATGGCGAGCGAGCCTAAAGACTATACTATTTTTATATGAATGATTTTGACTTCTAACACTGAAGCTACGGAAAATAAGGTCCAGTTTTTTAATTTCGCATACACGGTAAAGGGATTTCAGTGCCATAGTAACAACTCTCTGCAACTGCTTGAATTGAAGGGAAAAAACAACAACAAAACAATACACGTTATTTAAAAGTTTTCTTTGTGATATTCTTTAGCTAAGTAGTGGTTGTAACACACAATGCTTTGACACAACTGAACATGCACCTACACAGACTTACCTTCGCGGTAGTCTAGTGGACAATGTATTTTCAAGTAAATACTGTTGCGCACGGCTTATAACCATGACAAAGAGCGCATTGACTTACCACCGCCACTAACTTGAATAGAAATGGAAGTCCCTTAAGTTTTCAAGTTTGAACTGCACCCGCAAAAGAATTCAAAATGGTAAACAATTCAATTTCTAGGGTGATACGGGTACTGATCGCTAAACCAGAGGATTCTGTTTAGTGCAATTTGGGACGGGGTCGACCACATAACTAACACAAAAACGCGAGGGTCAAAGTACAAAATGACATAGATACGTCCAAACATATATATAAACTAGTGATGTGCTTGAACACAAATGGCGAGCGAGCCTAAAGACTATGCTATTTTTATATGAATGATTTTGACTTCTAACACTGAAGCTACTGAAAATAAGGTCCAGTTTTTAAATTTAGCATACAGGGTAAAGGGATTTCAGTGCCATAGTAACAACTCTCTGCAACTGCTTTAGAAAGAAAACAACAACAACAAAACAATACACGTTATTTAAAAGTTTTCTTTGTGATATTCTTTAGCTAAGTAGTGTTGTAACACACAATGCTTTGACACAACTGGACATGCACCTACACAGACTTACCTTCGCAGTAGTCTAGTGGACAATGTATTTTCAAGTAAATACTGTTACGCACGGCTTATAACCATGACAAAGAGCGCATTGACTTACCACCGCCACTAACTCGAATAGAAATGGAAGTCCCTTAAGTTTTCAAGTTTGAACTGCACCCGCAAAAGAATTCAAAACGGTAAACAATTCAATTTCTAGGGTGATACGGGTACTGATCGATAAACCAGAGGATTCTTTTTAGTGCATTTGGGACGGGGTCGACCAAATAACTAACACAAAAACGCGAGGGTCAAAGTACAAAATGACATACGTACGTCCAAACATATATACAAATAAACTAGTGGTGTGCTTGAGCACAAATGGCGAGCGAGCCTGATAGTTAGGTAACATAAAATGTTACTATTTTTAGCTTACTTCATGCAAACACTATAATAGCAGTTATGACATTTATTTCAGCAAACAAATACAAAATCACTCTCTTACCTTATTAATGGTAACTTTTGTAGTATCAAACATATGCCATTCTGATAATCTCAATCACCAGTAACTCTTGAACAAGCTCTCAGCTACGATAAAAAATAAACCAGTGTTATTATTTGTAATTTTAGCCAACAAATATGGAATTACTACTTACCTCATTCTTGATTATTGATAACTTCTGTAGTATCAAATTGAAGTTACTTTGACCATCTAAATTACCTTGAATTCTTGACAACAAGCTCTCACCTACAAAACAAAAGACGATCAATTTTAGCACACAAATACAAAAATTACTTTCTTACCTCATTTTCTTGAGCAGTGGTAACTTTTATAGTACCAAATTTGAGTCATTCTGACTATTTGAATTTACCAGTCACTGTCGACAACAAGCTCTTGGCTACAAAAAAGAAAGGCCAGAGTTATTTTTGCATATTTAGCTAACAAATATGGAATTACGTACTTACCTCAGCTACCTTCGAGTAGTAGTGGGTTCCTTAGCATTAATACTACGGCATTCTGACTACCAATGACTCTTGACAACCAACAAGCGGCACTCCGTATCCCCTAAAACGGCGAAGTTTTGAAATTAGGTCTGGAAATGGGTCGTCAATGCCATAGTAACCGGTAAAATCAACTTTTTGTTTCTTGAAAAGCAAGCGTTTTCGCCGAAATTTTCTCACACTTTGGAGCTTAAATATAAAGTAAGGCTTGCTTAATGCTGTAGTTTCAGAATAAACTGGGGTCAAGCCTAAAAAGCAGTGTTTTTTGGAGAAAAACGTTCCCCCCGCGCGCGTTTAAATGGCATACGTACCATCCATACATACATACATATATATAACATATACCCGATTTTGCATTATCCACCCCTAATACTGTCTCGCTCGCTACGCTCGCTCGCCAATAAACTAGTGGTGTGCTTGAGCACAAATGGCGAGCGAGCCTTAAACTACACTATTGTTAAATTTGATTTTAACAACTAACACTCAAGCTATTAAAATAAAGTCGAGTTTTTAAATTAAGTATGAGGTAAAGGTGTTTCAATGTCATAGTAACCTCTCCCGCAACAGTTTGAATTGAAAAAGAAGCAACAAAATCAAATCACGTTATTTAAAATTTTCTTTGTGATATTCTTAACAGTAGTTGTAACGCACAATACTTTCACACAACTGAACATACCTACGCAAGACTTACCTTCGTGGTTCGTCTAGTGGACAATGCATTTTTAAGTAAATACTGTTGAGTAGGTCTTATAACTGTGACAAATAGCGCATTAACTTACCACCGCCACTAACTCGAATAGAAATGGAGCTCCCATAAGATTTTGAGTTTTAACTGCATCCGCAAAACAATTCAAAGCCGTAAACAATTCAATTTCTAGGGTGATACGGGTACTGATCGATAAACCGGAGGATTCTGTTTAGTGCAATTTGGGACGGGGTCGACCACGTAACTAACACAAAAACGCGAGGGTCAAAGTACAAAATGACGTACATACGTCCATACATATATACAAATAAACTAGTGGTGTGCTTGAGCACAAATGGCGAGCGAGCCTGATAGTTAGGTAACATAAAATGTTACTATGTTTTAGCTTACTTCATGCAAACACTATAATAGCAGTTATGACATTTGATTTCAGCAAACAAATACAAAATCACTCTCTTACCTTAACATCAACCATTCTGATAATCTCAATCACCAGTAACTCTTGAACAAGCTCTCAGCTACGATAAAAAATAAACCAGTGTTATTATTAGCCAACAAATATGGAATTACTACTTACATCATTCTTGAGTATTGATAACTTCTGTAGTATCAAATTGAAGTTACTTTGACCATCTGAATTACCTTGAATTCTTGACAACAAGCTCTCACCTACAAAAACAAAAGACAATCAATTTTAGCACACAAATACAAAATTACTTTCTTACCTTATTTTCTTGAGCAGTGGTAACTTTTGTAGTACCAAATTTGAGTCAATCTGACTATTTGAATTTACCAGTCACTGTTGACTAGCTCTTAGCTACAAAAAAGAAAGGCCAGAGTTAATTTTGCATATTTAGCTAACAAATATGGAATTGCGTTCTTATCTCAGCTTCCTTCGAAAAGTAGTAGCTTCCATAGCATTAATAACTACGGCATTCTGACTACCAACGGCTCTTGACAACCAAACCGGCACTCCGTATCCCCCCATTAAACGGCGAAGTTTTGAAATTAAGTCTGGAAAAGGGTCTTCAATGCCATAGTAACCTGTCGAATCAACTTTTTGTGTCTTGAAAACAAGCGTTTTAGCAGGAATTTTCTCATACTTTGGAGCTTAAGTATAAAGTAAGGTTTGCTTAATGCTGTAGTTTCAGAATAAACTGGAGTCAAGCATAAATAGCCGTGTTTTTAGGAGAAAAAAGTTCCCCGCGCGCGCGTTTAAAGAGCATACATACATACATATATATAACATATACCCGATTTTGCAGTATCCACCCCTAATACTGTCTCGCTCGCTTCGCTCGCTCGCCAATAAACTAGTGGTGCGCTCGAATAGCGCAAATGCATGGCGAGCGAACAGACTCTTTTTACAGAAAAATAGGACAGAAATTACATCTAACTGTAGTGCACAGTGTAACCCTTTCCATCATCAGAGAATCTAAAGTCTCTGATCCCAGACTAAACTAACAGAATTACCTGAATAAACTTCGAAAGCAGTGGCAAAGAAGCGAAACTTGACAAAGACTTCACAATTGTTTCAAGAAGAGAGTAGCTATAAACTTTTTGGTTGAAACAAAGTTGCAGCAGGATTCTCCGCGCCAGTTAATTGAAAAATACTGGAACTGTGAACGCTTTACCTAACTTACGTAATTAGAAGCGCGGGCGAAATATTTTGACGTACGTATACATACATAATTGGCGAGCGAGCTTAGCGAGCGAGACACTTACAGGGGTAAAAATGAAAAAATCGGGGATGTTTGTTGGCGAGCGAGCGTAGCGAGCGAGACAGTATTAGGGGTGGATAATGCAAAATCGGGTATATGTTATATATATGTATGTATGTATGGATGGTACGTATGCTCTTTCAACGCGCGCGCGGGGAACGTTTTTCTCCAAAAAACACGGCTATTTAGGCTTGACTCCAGTTTATTCTGAAACTACAGCATTAAGCAAACCTTACTTTATACTTAAGCTCCAAAGTATGAGAAAATTCCTGCTAAAACGCTTGTTTTCAAGACTCAAAAAGTTGATTCGACAGGTTACTATGGCATTGAAGACCCTTTTCCAGACTAAATTTCAAAACTTCGCCGTTTTATGGGGGGATACGGAGTGCCGGTTGTTGGTTGTCAAGAGCCGTTGGTAGTCAGAATGCCGTAGTATTAATGCTATGGAAGCTACTACTTCTCGAGGGAAGCTGAGATAAGTACGCAATTCCATATTTTGTTAGCTAAATATGCAAAATTAACTCTGGCCTTTCTTTTTTGTAGCTAAGAGCTAGTTAACAGTGACTGGTAAATTCAAATAGTCAGATTGGCTCAAATTTGGTACTACAAAAGTTACCACTGCTCAAGAAAATGAGGTAAGAAAATAATTTTGTATTTGTGTGCTAAAATTGATTGTTTTTGTTTTTGTAGGGGAGAGCTTGTTGTCAAGAATTCAAGGTAATTCAGATGGTCAACGTAACTTCAATCAGAAGTTATAAATACTCAAGAATGATGTAAGTAGTAATTCCATATTTGTTGGCTAAAATTACAATAATAACACCGGTTTATTTTTTTATCGTAGCTGAGAGCTTGTTCAAGAGTTACTGGTGATTGAGATTATCAGAATGGTTGATGTTTGATACTACAAAAGTTACCATTAATCAGGTAAGAGAGTGATTTTGTATTTGTTTGCTGAAATCAAATGTCATAACTGCTATTATAGTGTTTGCATGAAGTAAGCTAAAAATAGTAACATTTTATGTTACCTAGCTATCAGGCTCGCTCGCCATTTGTGCTCAAGCACACCACTAGTTTGTATATATGTTTGGACGTACGTATGTCATTTTGTACTTTGACCCTCGCGTTTTTGTGTTAGTTACGTGGTCGACCCCATCCCAAATTGCACTAAACAGAATCCTCTGGTTTATCGATCAGTACCCGTATCACCCTAGAAATTGAATTGTTTACCGTTTTGAATTATTTTGCGGGTGCAGTTAAAACTTGGAAAACTTAAGGGACTTCCATTTCTATTCCAGTTAGTGGCGGTGGTAAGTCAATGCGCTCTTTGTCATGGTTATAAGCCCTGCGCAACAGTATTTACTTGAAAATACATTGTCCACTAGACTACCACGAAGGTAAGTCTGTAGGTGCATGTCCAGTTGTGTCAAAGCATTGTGTTACAACCACTACTTAGCTAAAGAATATCACAAAGAAAACTTTTAAATAACGTGTATTGTTTTGTTGTTGTATTTTCCTTCAATTCAAGCAGTTGCAGAGAGTTGTTACTATGGCACTGAAATCCCTTTACCCTGTATGCTAAATTTAAAAACTGGACCTTATTTTCAGTAGCTTCAGTGTTAGAAGTCAATAAAAATAGTATAGTATTTAGGCTCGCTCGCCATTTGTGCTCAAGCACACCACTAGTATATTATATATATATCTGAAATCTCAATTGAACACGACTGAGAGTCAGCTTCGCTCGCTTCGCTCGCTCGCTGAATAAACAAACATCCCCAATTTTCAATTGTGTTACCCCTGTAAGTGTCTCGCTCGCCAATAAACTAGTGGTGCGCTCGAATAGCGCAAATGCATGGCGAGCGAGTAAATAGAGTATAGGTAAAGATGATTTGTGAAGGAAATCGCTAAATAATAGCAATGATTAGGCATGAAGAGTTAACAATAACAGAATTACCTGAATAAACTTCGAAAGCAGTGGCAAAGAAGCGCAGCTTGACAAAGACTTCACAATTGTTTCAAGAAGAGAGTAGCTATAAACATTTTGGTTGAAACAAAGTTGCGTATGGCAGTGCAGCAGGATTCTCCGTGCTCGTTAATTGAAAAATACTGGAACTGTGAACGCTTTACCTAACTTACGTAATTAGAAGAGTGGGCGAAATTGTTGACGTACGCATACATACCTATATATATATATATATCTGAAATCTCAATTGAACACGACTGATAGTCAGCTTCGCTCGCTTCGCTCGCTCGCTGAATAAATAAATAAATAAATATAGCGAAATCTCTCGATTGGGTTACCCCTGATAGTGTCTCGCTCGCTACGCTCGCTCGCCAATAAACTGACATCCCCGATTTTAGATTGTGTTACCCCTGTAAGTGTCTCGCTCGCCAATAAAATTCAACAAAAACTCAACGTTATGGCATGCACGCACGGGTAAGAAAATGATATACAAAAATTTGGCTTCTAAACTACGGCAGTAGCTGTGCAGTACTGCCAGGAAGTCCAAAATGGTGACAGGAGTACTTCTTGAGATGCAATCGACTTCCAGTCTTCATTCTTGGTAGGTGCTTTCTCCTAGCAGTACTTGCTGGCCTGCATAAATAAAATAATTCAGGGAAAAGCAGAAGTAAGTTTAACACGCCCTAGCAACCGTGGCCTATTTAGCGGGTTTTTCACGCTCAAAGAGTGTGCTAGCACCCTTAAATTTAAGCTCCTTTTTTTTTTTACTGTTTGCCACGTGTGCAAAAAAAATTTGGTATTATAGATGAATTATTTTATAGAACAGTATAATCTGGGTTGTAATCACATATTACTATATTGGTATACTACACAGCTTTAGATTGACTATTGGTGTATGTATTTGCTTATTTGTTTATTTCATACTTATTTTACTTTTTTTTCCCACTTTCCTCCAGCTGTTCAACACTGCAGTGACACATGCCAAGCAGTGGCTGATAGTGGTGGGTGACCCTGTGACCTTGTGCACGATGGGGTCAAACAGACTGTGCTGGTTAGAGTACATCAGACGCTGTGTCAGACTCAAGTCCTTCGACTACCCTCACCCGGAGCAGTTCAGAGCAGTTCGAGTCTTCAATACAAGATGATGGCCAGGTCAGATGCTTGTGGGGAGTAGTTTGACACACCACACCCACCTATGTTGATTATAAAGATATGGTTGAAACATTTGATTGTATTAGCAAATTCTTTATGAGAGAATGAGCTTCCAATATGCACGAAAATGTATCTAGTGCATCTTCGCTTATACAACTACAAGTCTTCTTCTGAAGTTTCAACTTGACATCACTCTACTGTAACAGCTTTTGACAAATTTGGCTCTGACCAGAAAGGAAAAGGGGAAGGGGGATTGAAAGAAAACTTGTCTACACTTGGGTAGTGTTGGGTGTTTCAAGCGTTTGTTGTGTGTAGACAACTTCTGGAAAGCACTTATTCTCCTTTCTTTCTAAGTCGTGGCCGCATACAAGACGAGGGCAAGTCCATAAGGAAATTTGTTAGACTTTCTTCAGGCAATCTGGAGACTTCTTCAAGGACAGTAGAATCCGCAGGTAAGGTTGCTATTTCTTCTGACTCGATGGACTCAAAATTGAAGAATTCATCAGCTTCAAAGATGGAAAGGAAGTCTTTCGTCTTGAAAACAAAGGACCATCCAATGTTGAAACAGTACGTTCAATTGTTGACATGTCATTACACAAGTCTATTATCTCTCGCGCATGCATGTACTCACATGTAGAGTTCAGTCCAATTCCACAAAGACCTCTCATGCTTCAGTGACTGTGTCGGAGAACCATGTGAACTCTGGGAAAGGCAAGAGTCAGCCTAATAAGCCTCCAAGTATCAAGATACGCAGCAAGTCGCAGCAAACCAATGAAGTGAACCATGTTGCTGACACATCCTCGCCGACTGCCACTGGTAAGCCGAATTACTTATTGGACGTTTTAGCTTTTCAATGTTTGTTTTTTATAAGTAGACTAATTTTTATACGTGGACTAATAATGTTTGGCCATAGTTGTTGTTGTTTGTTTTTGACAGTGTGTGGGCTGAAGTTATACAGTGGGGTCAACAGTACAGTGTATTCCCTCTCTCTGTGTGTTGAATATATTTTCTTTCCTGTAATTTGGCATTGTCTGTCTTAGATGACCTTCCTCCGTTCCTCCGAGGTTTGTTGGAGAATCTCCATTCGTACAGTGCCTGGGTCGAAGGTCAGCTGTCGGCCTCGTATCCGCTGAGATTCTCTCACAGCATCAGTCAGAATCTGGAGAAGCACAAGGCCTTGCTGGAGAAGCAGTTGGAGATGGCCGACGACCAAGTTGATCTCTACAGGGTATGTTCAGCTACAGTTGATATGATTGTTATTGCTGACTGAATTCTTTCATCAGCAAGTAAACAAACCCTACCTGTTTAAGAAAGTGAGAAGTGACACAGTGGGATGGGTGTGTAGTAGTAGTAGTAGTAGTAGTAGTAGTAGTAGTAGTAGTAGTAGTAGTAGTAGTAGTAGTAGTAGTAGTGATAAATAAAAAAGTAGTGATCATAGTGTATATTTTGCTAATAAAATTTTAATAATCATGATGCTCAAAATTTTGCGCAAGCCCATTCTAGCATAATTTTGTTCATTATATATTTACACTGTGTGTGTGTGTGTGTGTGTGTCAGTGTTTCTTCAGTCTATATCAGTGATCAGAATATTATAATAGTATGCATCTTAATGAGAGATTTATAACTTGTGGCTGAGGAAGTTATGAGTAAATATACAAAATATATATAATCCTTTCTTTTGTAAGTGTACATATGCTGTGTGTTTCTGTTGCTGTGTTTGTTATGGTATACTCCAGGACCTCGTGAGTCTTCTGAATCAAGCTCTCCCCGGCACCAACAAAGGAGACCTGGGCACACCCCCAGTGGGAGGGCTCAGCCAGGGCTACGTGTTCCCTGGGGGAAATTTAAGTCAGGGATACGGTGCTTCCTTGGGTGCTCTCAATCAAGACATGATGACAGGGGCTGCCCCTATGGTATCCACTGGCTACATTCCAGTAATGGCTGCTGGCCCTCAGATGGGCAACCATTACCAGCAAGTGTCCTTGCATCACCACTCCCAGCAACAGTTGCAGCAACAGCAGCAGCAGCTGGTCTTCCCTTCTGCTCTCCCTCCTTCTTATCCTAGTTCTTTCTCCACCATGGGGATGCCGTCCACCTTTACTACATACGATGGTAAGGAGGGAGGGGGGTAGAGATGGGTAGACATAATACTGCATGTATTGTCTTTATTTTGGTTACAGATGGAACAGAATATGTGCCCAGTGAAGCAATGCCACGATAGGTGCGTGACCTGCACGTTTATTTAGGGTTATGATTCAATATTGAGTTAAACCGTGAGGTTCTAATAATTTTATTATTATTATTATTATTATTATTAATATTATTTATTGCTTTTTTTAAGCTCCACTAAATAAATAGGTTTTTAAAGATTAAAATATATTTAATTCCAGAAAATAATGACTAGTTGCCATTGTACAATTACACTAAAAATCACATAGCTACTAGATTTTATTTTTTATTTTTTCTCCTCTACTTTAACTTGGCTCTAATTTCCTCTTGTGGTTCATGTGTGCAGGTCATTGTTGGCGGCAGCATGTGAGGTAGCTAAGCAACTGGTGGTGGAGAAGGATGAACTGAAGTCGACTATTGATGTGTCTGTTTGCCTCCTTATGACTGCGAACATGATATAATGCATGTATAATAATATTCAAGTTGTTGTTGTTGTTGTTTACTTGTGTATGCTCACTGTTGATTGTCACTTGCTCATCTTTTGTGTGCATGTTGTGCCACATATTGTGTATCACGTCATTTTCTCTGGCCCTGTGCTATCTGACTGCACAGGTTGTATGTATTCTCTCTGTTCTGTGTGGCACTGTATATACATGGCAATATTTATTCTGTTAATGCTTATCATACGATATTTAATAAGGAGCAACAGGCAGGCAGGTCAGGACACATCAAGTAATCTGTGGGGTTGACAAAAAAAAATTCAGCGCCGCCGCCTCTGCGCGTAGATGGTTTTTTACTTTGGTGTGCGTTCACCCTTTACCATGTAAACTGTTTGACTGGGACTTTCGGATTGGGGGTGTGGTTAGTCATGAGCGCGAGAAGGAGTGGCTGGAACAAGTGGAATACGAATAACTTGGGAGTGTAACTATAGTGTAGTATAGTAGCTGTTTGGTCTCTCTGGCCTAAAATAGCTGAAGAGTAAGTGAGACCATGCTAGACTGTAGTCTGTGTGGCTGTATAAAAGCTTTAGCTAAGATATTAAAGCTTCTAATTTGTACCATTCATTGTGACATCTAGCTTATATGTTTGTGACTGTGTTCTTAGAAACCCTTATGCTCTCTCAGAACACTAACACATGTAATGAGGAAAAAGAGCCACTTATCAAGAAGACTCCTGAGTCTACCAGGAAGAGAAAAGTGGTGGCTAGAGTTCTTCGCACTGTTGGTGCTCTGTTTGCCATGTTCCTCAATGTGACCAGCTGTAAGTCCGTACAGTGGCTACCTGTTGTGTCAGTCGGTAAAACCAACATCAAGGAGAACTTTGCCTTGTTGTGGTTAGTGTTTAGTTGAATGCAATAGTTACAATAAACAATACCTATTAGATTCGTTAGAGTGTCTTGCTTTTAGTGGGAGGAGGGAGGAGGGGCTTTGATGAAATTCAAGGATACATCAGGTGATAAATACTAGGCTCGATTCCTTACACACACGCTCCCACATGTATACCTTGTAATCACAGAGTTGACTCATTTGGCAAAATTTTTGATTCATGCTTATTAAGTCTACAGAGTTATCAATATACATTCACAGTATGTACATGACATGCACTCTTATTCCTAAACATTTCTAATTATATCCTCCCTTTATTTAGGGGTAGCCATGGCAGAGGGGCTGCAGGATCTTGATAAATCTTACACTAGGACAGTATTCCAGACGTACTTCCTCCACTCTTCTTATTCTGTGCTCTATGTGGTGTGGAAGTTCTGGCTGTGAGTGGAACTGCCAGAGCTGCTGAGTGAGTGGGCTCAGATAATGTCTGTGCTTATGTTCATGCAGGATATTTCCTGGAACTCACTCTTGCAACAGTGCTGGGGAAGGAACTCTCACCAACTTCAAGTAAATGAAGTTATCTAGTGCACTGGTGTAGTATTAGGAACTAAAGTACATAGTTAATTTAGGGAAGTTACATCATAGTAATGATTACTAATGGCAGAATCTTACTCCCTGGTTGTGATATTGGAGAGGGAGTCTGCATTAGTTCCTGATTCAGTGTCTGTTAGGATGATATTATGCGTCAGTGTTCATAGCAGCAATGAAAGATGTGAAGATGATGTATACAGACATTGATAGAAACATTCACAGATCAATTTTTTTAGAAAATTTAACTAGTGCGTCCAAAGCTTCTTCCTTTTTTATTTCTTAGGAACACTATCTCTGCAGTATGAGGTGAGAATACCTGTATCCCTAGATTAATTAGTTCATCCCTGGGTTAATTAGCTCTTTCCTAAGTTAATTAGCTTATCCTGGGTTATTTCGCTTATCCCTGGGTTATTTTGCTTATCCCTGGGTTAATTAGCTTGTCCCTGGGTTAATTAGCTCATTCCATCGCACTAACTGCAGTATCATGTGTTGTACATGTAGGAGTCTATCCATAGTTAGCGCGGTGTTGGCGTTCACTCTGTATGCAAGCGACATCTTCTGGTTCAAGTCCCTCCCACTCACCAGGTACGGAGAGGTAGCTGTTGAGAGAGTCAGATGTGATCACTTGTATGTAGCGTGTCCGCCAATACTGCCCTTTACCAGTCACAGCCGGCCATAACCTTCCTCATTTCCATCCCCATCTTGCGAGAGAGAGTGACTGTGGTGAAGATATTCAGTGTACTTTTCTCCATGGCTGGGGTACTCCTCATTTCTTTCTTCAGTAGCAAGTCCAGCAATGCTCCACCCACTCCTCTTCCCAATTCCACAGAACTGGTGCTGGATGAGTACCAAACCTTGGACAGTTTCTCCTTGAAAGAAGATTCCAGCAGTGAAGAAACGAATACTTCCCTGGGCTATGTAGTAAGACTTGAATGTATTAGGCTTAGGAAGACAATGACACACATATTAGAGCACACTATGCTGTAGTTATTTTATTTTTTGTTTGTTTGTTTGTTTGTTTGTTTTATGTTTGTTTTTTTGTTTTTTTTTGTTTTTTTGTTCATTTATTTGTGGTGTTGTTTTTTTATGTTTTTGCTCTTTTTTTATGTGACTTACTTTACCTATTGTCAGACAAACTACAAAAGAGCCAGTTAGTAGTAATAATAGTGAGTGGTATTGTTTCAATGTTTGCTAATGTAGCTCTTTGCTTGTAACAATTTATGATGCAAAGGATTTTCAGAATAGTCTCAATTCTCATCTGGTATTAAGCATTTAGGCGTCCCAGATATACTTTTTTATAGCTAATGATCATTTTCATATAACACACCTGGATGAACTACTAATTCTGTGTTTACAGCTCGTCCTGGCCAGCACTGTGCTATACTCCGTGTTTGAAGTGATCTTTAAGAAGTGGGCCAGCAGAGAAGATGACTCTGCCCCAGTGTGCAACAGCCTGAGAGTGATCGGTTATGTGGGCGTGAACACGCTGGTGGCGTACTGGCCGTTGGTTGTCATCGTCCATTTCATGGGACTAGAGACGTTTCAGCTGCCAACGCTCAAGCAGTTTTACCTGTTGCTCATCATGAGTTTCTCAGACATTGTCTTCAATGGGTCTCTTCTTGTGGCTATCGCCTTGTCTTCTCCACTGTTTGCTGAGTAAGTCAATACAGAGAGAGAGAGAGAAATTGCCTCTATATTCATACACAAGAGAGCTCTCTCTGTCTGTTTGTTAGTCTCCCAGCAGTGCATCTTCAGGACAGCGGTGTTTTAAGCATTGAACAACACATGAAATTATGTAGAATTCAACCAAGTACCTTTTATGTGCTTTTCAAGCCATGCAACTTGGCCTGTTGAAGATAGCTAACTCAGTAGTACTTGAAATATATGTGTGCTCATGCATAGCTACCTGTTGTTGTTATTATTATTACTTTTATTATTATTAACCCTCAGCACGCATGCGCGAGAGGGTTATAGTAGTCATCCTGTCTGTTTTTCTGTTTGTCTGTTTGTCTGTCTGTCATGCTCTGATTTTGGAGATTACCGACAATTAACCATTGATTTAGGTATGAACTTACTCAGGATGAAGATTTAAAATCTTTTATTGTGCTACTTTTTTTTAATTTCGGGCTAATCGTCGAGAAAACGCAAAGCTTTAAGCTCTGCGTAGGTACCAGCTAGCGTCACGTCATAATCACGTGAGCAAATAATTTCTTGCAGCAAGCAGTAGTTTGGTTTATGCTCAGGGAAGTTAACAGAGTTGAAAGAAATGAAGTTTCACGTTGAAAATTATATTAGCTTAGCTTGTCTTATGAAGACAGTGTTTCCATGTATCATTTTCATTGCTCAAGCTATATTGATGCCTCATTAAAATAGCTAACAGATTTTGGAAGGAGATTATATTGTAATAGCTAGGTAATGTTTAATAGTGCTGAGGGTTCGCACCTTTTTGGTGCTTTATTATTATTATTATTATTGTCATCATCATCATTGTTATTGTCATTTATTTTTTTTTGTTACTATCATCATCATCTTCATCATCATCATCATCATCATCATCATCATCATCATCATCATTACAGCTACTACTATTTATACTGCAAAAATTACTATTACTGCTACAGTATAACTTATCTTATCTGGGCACCTTGGTTTTGGGGGGTGCCCATAACTCAGAATTGCCCATATCACATGAAAACACATTACATGTATTTTTTTTTAAAAATCCATTATAATACTTGCATGTAGCATAGAATCACAAGATTAGTTCTTGCTAAGGTTTTAATAAATAGTCTACTACTACTACTACTACTACTACTACTACTACTACTACTATTACTACTACTACTACTACTACTACTACTACTATTACTACTATTACTATTACATGTCTCAAGAATCTGAAACTAATATTTTCTTGACTGACATTTTGTAATTATTTTCTTCTTTCCCTAATTCCAGAGTGAGCTCCGTGCTAGTCCTTCCTGCCACAGTCTTCCTGGACTGGATGCTAAAGGGCTACATCTTATCTTGGCAGGCATTTCTCGGAGTGGCCGGCATTGTGGTGGGGTTTGTCTTGTTGGTGCTGTCTGAAGCATGGCAGGTGAGACAAGCTGGACGGTCACAGACCACGCCTCCTCCTCCAAGGCAACACGACAATGATTTCAGTTTGGCATCCATCAATGTTTCCACCAGGAGTAGCTATTCTTTATCAGCTTCTGTTAGATTAAAACTGAATAAATATATCATATAAAAACAACATCTTTTCTTAGTATAATTTCTGGTCAGTGTGCACTTTCAGCGATCAATATACTACTGTTAATAATTTATATAATTTTAAGCCAATACATCAAAATATAAGTAAGACAGTAACTATGGCAATTGATAATAGCAAATAAAAGTGGTCATGTTGTGTGTGGAAAATATATCAAATAGTCAGCACAAAAAAAAAAGATGATTTTACTAACAGGACTGTTATATCAAAAGCCACGTGTTCTTTCAGCCCACCTAAGATGCGTGCGCATTGCCTTTGTTCATCAAGTATATTCAGAGTCAATCATGCGGTGTGTTTGCTGACTCTGCATTCTGCGTAAAGTTCACGCCCCTTCTCCGTGGCTGAAGTTGACCTTAGATGAGCGCTGCGGGAGCAGCACCGCTAAGAGGAGATGGGACGGTCTTTCATCTTGAAGTTAGCGTTCAAGGCCATTGGGACTGGATCTTGTATAGCCCTCATGATGGCAAGCTGTAAGTACCCAGAAAATTGTCTTTTTTTTGTCAGCATAGGTGAGCTGTAACTCTGCAGTTTTAATTTTTTTAATTTTTTGTTGTTGTAAACATGCATGTAGAGTTTTATATTTATCTAGGGCTAACAATGGCTGAACTTTTACAAAGATTTGAGGAAACGTATGACAAGCAAATATTTCTGGTCTACTTTGTCCAATCCTTCTCAAGTATTTTGTATGTAGTCTGGAAATGTTGGCTGTAAGTGAAATAATTGCAATGGGATATATTCAAGTAGATAGTTTTGAGATTATCTTTCCTATTGTAGAATTTTTCCTGGTAATTACTCTTGCAACAGAGCTGGAGAAGGGAAACTGGACAACTTCAAGTAAGATCACTAATTTTACATTCTGAATATCATATAGCTATAGGTGAGAATGAGATTGCTTATAGTGTTACCATTAAACAAAACACCTTTAACTCTTGACCTACTAAAACACTTTAGTTTAGTTTTTGTCAAACACAACACTTATTTACACATTTCTGTTCATCGATAATGTGATAGTATACTCTAATTCTGTTTTTCAGGAGATTGCTTGCAGTGGTGATATTTCTGACCATTGTTGGAACTCCAACTAACATTTTCTGGTATCTTTCTCTGGCAATGACAAGGTAAAGAAATTGTACAGTTATTAAATTATGTATTTTAGTTTACAGTTCTAACTGTGATCCATTTACAACCAGGCACACAAATTAGCTAATTTACATATAATCACATCTTGTAAAAGAAAAACTGTTAGCTTTTTAACTTATTCTTGTACAACAATTGGTCTATGTGAAAACAAACATGACTAACAAAAATAGCAAGCTACTTATTTCACTTTTGCAATATTGCGGCAGAGAAAATCATTCTATATAATTACCATTGAAATGAAGAATCAAAGGTGCGAACCCTCATCGCTACTATACACAAGCTAGCTAAAACAAAATTAATATTTGGACCAAAAAATAATGTATTTGGTTATTCCTAATCAGTGAGGTATGAATACAACTCAAGCAATGACAACGGTAGATGTAGCTAATTGCTGTCTAAAAGAAGTAGCTAAACATACAGGAGACCCTCACCAGTATATAGTTTCAATGTAAAACACCTGAATTCCAGCACTCATTAACTATTCAGCATAAAGCAAATACTACCGCAGGCAGAAACAATAAATATTTGCTTAAATGATTGCGGCGTGACAATAGGGGGTGTTATCTACAAAAGCTTGAACCTACGCAGAGCTGACAGTTTGCTTTTTCTAAAAAAAATCAGCCCGAAATTCGAAAAAGTAGCACGATAAAAGGTCTTAAATCGTTGTTCTGAGTAAGTTCATACCTATATCAGCAGTTAATTGTCAGTAATCTCCAAAATCAGAGAGTGGCAGACAGACAGACAAGCAGACAAACAGATAAGACAACTTACAAATCTATCTCGCATGCACGCTAACCCTTAAGTACATAGCCAACCGATTTTGTAACTTTAAATACACATTTTTCAAGAATATTTTCTAGCGCGATTTCAAACGGTAGCTTCATTTCAATATTACCATCTTGTCGCCCGTGCTTCTAAGGCCCTTTTGATTGCTTTACTATATGTATAATTAGATCGAAAATTTTTTTTCCCATTTAAAAAAAATGTCCAAGAAACAGCTTACCGCTGCTGAAGTTCTTAAATCTAGACCATATTTGAGTAGGTAGGGTATTGGCTCTACATTATGAAATAAGCTTGATAGCTATCTAATAGTTTAATATGAGGAAATATTTGTGGCTTACAATTATAGAATGGCTTAGTGCCATAATTCAATTCTCAGGAGGCAGTATGAATTTCAATATCACTTACACTTAGGATTTCTGCAAATACTGCCATTTACCAGTCTACTCCAGCCCTGGTTTTCCTCATATCTATCCCTGTGCTGAGAGAGAGGGTTACACTGACCAAGATACTCAGTGTAGCCCTGACTGTGGTGGGTGTGTGCCTGGTATCACTATATCCCTCCAACTCACTGGATGATGAAGAAGAAAGAACTAACACCACGATGCCGGGTCTTTCTGCAAATGATGATGATGATGAAGAGTATGAAAATCCACTTGGCTATGCAGTAAGTAGTTTAATCCTTTGTCTGCACATAGCCACTGGTTCTGCATTTCTCTTTCTTTCAGTTTGTCATCATCAGTGTTTTGCTCTACGCTATTTACCAAACATTTTACAAACGCCTAGCTTCTCGAGAAGATGACACTGCCCCTGTATGGAATGTAGTGAGGGTGCTGGGCTACACTGGTGTCTTGACGCTGTTCTTCTTCTGGCCAGTGTTGATAATAGCTCACTTTAGTGGCCTGGAGACATTTGAGTTTCCTCCAACTTGGCCAGTCTTCTTTCAGATTCTGGCAGTTTGCTTTCTGGATTCTACTTTCAATATTTCTCTGCTAGTTTGCATATCAATATCATCTCCTTTATTTGCATCGTAAGTGTATGTCTTGTATTTAATTGGCAACAAGAACCTTCACTAAATCTGAATCCCTCGATTTCTGTCCCTTTCTCTTATAGTTTCCTTCATTGATCAAGAGGAATTTTTTTATGCCCCTTGGTTTTACTTTCATATGTACAGTTATCATAAATAGCTATAATTTGTGAGTCTTGGAAAGATTGCTTAACAGATTATGGATTTGTTGTTACTGACAGCTCTAATAAAAAGTAAACAATAGTCTTTAAGTAAAATAAATTGGAATTTGAAAAAAAAAACACCCTCCACCAAGCTTTTAACTATGTGATGTGACCGCCTTTTAGCTATAAAAAGTAGGCTCTGATTTGTCTATGTATTTCATCAGCTTGTGATGTAAGTATTATTTGCAGTGTTGCCTCCATTCTGACTGTCCCTGTGGCTGTCCTGCTGGACTGGTGGCTCAAGAAGTTCGTTCTCTCTTGGCAGGCTTTAATTGGAGTTAGTGGAGTACTGATTGGTTTTGTCTGTCTGACAATGTCCGAGATTAGAGAAACAAAGCTAAAAGCAAAAGAAGAATCTGAAGACACTGAAAGGCTCATTCCTGATGAATCAAATGAAGAACAATCTACTGAAAAGAAAGAAAAATTTCTTTTAGAAGAATCACACGGGTCAGTTGGAGAAAATGAAAGTCTTCTTCCTAAAAGACCGAAAGAAAGTGTTGGAGCAAAGATTCAGTTCAGGGAAAACTTCAAATTAAAAAGAATTGGTGTTGTTCTTGTTGAGCACATAATTTAATTTATTCAGTTCATTATTCATATTTATGTTCAATTGCAAGTCATGATTTATTATTTTGTTTAAAATGGAGCATTCTGGTATAATTATTATTTTTTATCACAAAGAGATTTTTTTTAAATGTAGCCGGCACCAGCAATAATCAATAGCTACTACAATAATTCAATTTTCAAATTCTCCATCAAGCAGCTATGCTTTTTTTTTTTTAAATGCTTTGTGGCTTTTCAATATGATATACCCTAGTCCAGTCCCATCATTAAATATGGAACTAAAGATGAACTCTGCTCTATTCCTAAAGCATCCTATTATTATATATGTTTTTGTTAATTTTGTAATTACTTGTCCACTTCAGCTAAACTGAATGAATTTGCCCTGTAGAACAGTAGTAGGCTACATGCATTTAATTTAATGACATTATTAAGATTTTAAATTTTTTGAAACAAAGTAATTCCACAAATATTTGCATAATAATTTCAGTTGAGTAATGTTAAGCCCTTCAGTTAAAAAAGTTATCTATGCACATTAGCACTCTTATTGGACTGAAACACATGTAGGAAAGCTGAAATAGACATTGGGGTTGCTGTGATGTAATTGCATGCATTCATGCCTGGAGAACGTTTTAACCACTAGATACTATAGCAGTCTGTTATCCTTCAAACAAGGTCATTGGCTTTCTATAAGTAGCTAACTACTCACTATGATCAATAAAAGTACAATTCCCAGTAGTGTCGTGTAACTTGTTGCATTGTATGTAATTTAAAGGGTGGGCGTGACCAGCTAAACAAAAAGCAGAGAGGTCACAGAAGCCACCCCCACACGAATCACGCGCGCAGCAGCTAGAGCTAGGCTACGCGACGCGTCACTTTCCGCAAGGAGCTGCTCAACTTTCATCTGGGATCCCCGCCCCTCCAACTTCTGGCAAGATGGAATTGGCGAAATCCTTTCGTTACAAACTAATATTCAAGGCCCTTGGCACGGCGATCTGCGTTGTCCTCATTGTAGGAAGCTGTAAGCTAAGGAGCTAGTCAAACTGTATACTGTAGCGTAGTGCTCTAACTAGCTATATAGTCTAACTAGTCTGCTAGCATAATGAGCAACAGAGCTGCTCTTTGAAAATGTATCAATTAAGAAAATAATACAACTTTTAAGAGCATACTAGTATTGTGTATTCATTAGGGTTGACTATGGCTGAGGTATTGCAAGGGTTTGAGGACACTTACGAAAACCAATTCTTTGAAGTTTACTTTGTACATTCTTTCTCCAGCATAATGTATGTAGCCTGGAAGTTATGGATGTAAGTTTAGAACTTTATGGTAGCAGCTGCATTTCACTATATGTTATTGAACAGAGAGTTTCCAGGAGGTTTCTCGTGCAATCGTGCTGGAGTGGGGACACTGAGCAACTTTAAGTGAGAATAAAATCACATGATTTCTGTTATTATGTATTTGAACGAGTGAAGTGGTGAGACCTCACTAACGAGTCTCAATTAGATTGTGGTATACAATATATATGGCAAAGTTCAAAGAGACCAATGTGTGTCCAACCCCCAGAGGCTACTTTAAAATGTCAACATTAGTGCGGGTGCAAGAAATTTAGGAGAAAAGACTTCAAAATAAAGCCAGGAAAACAAAGGCAAAGAGCTATAAAGACAGAAGAGGACAGACGTCCACAGTTAATCTTACAAACTTAGCAGAGTTCAATTTCTATTCTATTAGTGGTTGTGGTAAGTTACCTTGGTTAATGGGCTGTTTGTCATAGCTGTATGACTGGCATAACAGATTTGTTAGTTGAAAATCCATTGTCCAATAGTGTAGTCACTGAGAGAATACAATACAATACTTTATCTACTAGAGCTCTGGTGCAATAGAGTATTTTCACAACAGAGCGTATTTTGGATAGGTGGCTACCTTAAGCAGAATCCTTTGATTTGTCGATCCTTACCTGTATTACATTCGGAAATTTGACTGCTATACCCCTTGAAAATAAATTGTCCAAAATAGTCAAGTCATGAAGAGAATACAATGTAAGTATTGTGCTATGGTTTATCCAGTCAGTGATGAACAAGTGTGTATGTGTGTGTAAAGTGTGTGTGTTGCTAAGAAATAGCATAAATTAAGTAAGAACATTCAATTAACAAATAAATGCTATAAGCGGCTAGCATTCGAATTGAATTTCAGTCAGACCAGCTTGCTCACCATTTGTGCTGTTTATTTATAATTCAGCGAGCGAGCGAAGCGAGCGAAGCTGACTCTCAGTCGTGTTCAATTGAGATTTCAGATATATATATATATATAGGTATGTATGCGTACGTCAAAAATTTCGCCCGCGCTTCTAATTACGTAAGTTAGGTAAAGCGTTCACAGTTCCAGTATTTTTCAATTAACGAACGAGCGCGGAAAATCCTGCTGCACTGCCTTACACAACTTTGGTTCAACCAAAAAGTTTATAGCTACTCTCTTAAAAAGTTTATAGCTACTCTCTCCTTGAAACAATTGTGAAGTCTTTGTCAAGCTGCGCTTCTTTGCCATTGCTTTCGAAGTTTATCCAGGTAATTCTGTTGTTGTTAACTCTTCATGCCTAATCATTGCTATTATTTAGCGATTTTCCTTCACAAATCAGTTTACCTATACTCATATATTTACTCGCTCGCCATGCATTTGCGCTATTCGAGCGCACCACTAGTAGTATTGCTTTTGTCGTTATTGCAGTAGAGTAGTAGTAATAATGATAGTAATAGTAATAACAGTAGTAGTAGTAATGGTAATAATAGTTGTGGTGTGGTTGTGACGTATTATCAATTATGTAGGAAACTACTTGCTGCTACCTTATTTTTGAGTATCATTGGATTTCCGTCAGACATATTATGGTATCTTTCTCTCACAATGACCAGGTACATTAGATTTTAATGGCAGTTAGAATATCATATATAGCTACTTCAAACTGTAGCTATATATTATATTGACTTATAACCACTCTATTGAGTGTCTAATACTTTTTTATATTTGTCTTCTTCAGAGACAGGAATGTCCTAAATTATTTGTATTGTGTAGAAACATTAAAATACGATTAGAATTGGAAATCTTTTACCATATAAACGTTTTAAAACATGGCCTGTGATAATGGCTATGAGTTTGTGAGGAGCTACAGCTAATATTGAGCGTTAGTTTTTACAAGAGTTACTGGTACTTTTCACATGGTATGAACCACCTCAACTTAGATACCACCAAAGCTGTCTGGGAAAATTGAGATCAGAAAGTTAATTGGTAGTATTTATTAATATTATTATTACAGCTATAAACTAGTACTTCTTAAAAATAATAAATAAAACTACTGAATGGTATTATTCTTAACTTCATGAATAGGACCAAGAACATCAACTGCATGCAATGTAGCCATTGTATTGTGCTGTAGTGTTTATGAAAATTTAGTTTTATGTATGTACGCATAATAGTAAAACCTTGATTGGAGTTGTTGTGGTTGTTGTTGTTGTTGTTTGAATAGGCAGACTGGCTCACCATTTGTGAACAAGCACATAGTTTAAGGGTGGTTTACAGAGTTCATAGCTATCAATAAAGGTCAAGTGTGACTTGCAAATTGTCATAATTAAGCAGTATATTTTCATTCTCCAAGATTGTAGGATCATCAGAGTGTGCTTCATAAGAAATTTGACTATGTAGCTATTCAAGTAATACTATATTCAGTAACGAACAATTTTAATTTAGTATTTCAGCTAACACCGCCATTTACCAGTCTGCCCCAGCCCTGGTCTTCCTCATGTCTATCCCTATGCTAAAAGAAAGGGTTACACTGACTAAGATACTCAGTGTAGCTGTGACCGTGGTGGGTGTGTGCCTGGTATCACTATATCCCTCTAACATACTGGATGATGATGAAGAGAGAACTAACACCACCATGCTGGGTATTTCCACAAATGATGATGATGACGATGATTACGAACATCCTCTTGGCTATGTGGTTAGTGAATTCAAAATCAAGTACTATCCTATGTATTTGTTTCTATTATTATTATTATTGTTGTTGTTGTTGTTATTTGTTTATATTATTATTGTTGTTGTTGTTGTTGTTGTTATTGTGGTGCAGTATGTAGTAATTGCCGTCATTCTATATGCCCTTTATGAGACATTCTACAAGAAATTTGCGACAAGGGATGACGACACTGCCCCAATATGGAATGTAGTCCGGGTACTGGGATATTCCGGTATCATAACTCTATTCCTGTTCTGGCCTGCAGTAGTGATAGCACACTTCAGTGGTCTAGAAGAGTTTGCATTCCCACCTACATGGGAGGTGTTCTATGAGCTATTGGCAGTTTGTGCTCTTGACTTGATATTCCACATAGCTCTGCTTGTTTGTATCACAATATCATCTCCTCTGTTTGCATCGTAAGTCATATCACAATTTCTATACTTCAGTTCTACACTAATGATGTAAGTTCACTTTATTACTGCCTGGATTGCAGTGTGGCCTCCATACTCACAATTCCTGTGGCTGTCCTGCTGGACTGGTGGTTGAGGGACTTCATTCTCTCCTGGCAGGCTCTAGTTGGAGTCAGTGCGGTGTTGCTAGGGTTTGCTGGTCTGACAGTGTCAGAGATCAGAGAGACTAAATTACAAACAATGGAAGAGTCAAGTGAAAAAGAAGTGATGGATGATGATACCAAAGATACCTCAACTATCAAGGCCCTGTTCAAACATGAATTTACAGCAAAGAGAATAGGTCATACTCTTGTTAGGCATATTGTATAGCTCACAGACACTCATCTTTTAGTTACATGTTCAAATCAAAGTTTCATTATGTATAATCATTTTCAGTGTTTACAAAATTCATCTGTTAAAATGGATAAAAGTACAATCTGTATGAGCATTATAAGAACAAAGTAAACTTAATGTTCAGTAAACATTGATAGCTTCATTTTCTGCAGCTAAAGAATGGTTAACTTTGGTTGTCATGTAAATTGCCAATAGTGAGGCCACATGAAGGTGGTATTTTTTTAGCATATACAGCTTACCGATCCTCTCTTGGTCCAGGTAAAAAGCTGTTGCTTGGAGTTTTTATTCAAATGCAAATGTTGATTTTAGACACCTTTTTTTTGCTTCCATATATTCCTCTTGGAATGTTGGTAAAGAAAGAGAACACACATTGAGGTGTCCAATCGAGTAAACCATCAAATGCATAGGAATGTTCTTCATACACTGCAAATATCACTTGTGTGGGAGAAATAAAGTGTACATATTTTATTAGAATTGCTAATAAGTCAAGGCCAACTACCCGTATCTAATGTAGCTAAAGTGTCTCCTGGCATAAATTGTGATAAATGGTTCATTACATTAGACATGCTGATAAATCGTTATAGTTTTCCACATCGTTGCATTCTCCCCAGCTGCAAATTAGCTTCTGCGCATGATGTTGAATCAATGTTAGCCCTATAGAGCAAAGCTTATAGCAAAATGATTTGTCAGCCAGAGAATCCAAAAGTTTGTCAACTCCCACGCTCTTTTACTCGACTAGGACCACGCCCCCAGTTGGGTCGAAATGGAGTTGCCTACTAGACCTTTTCTTCGCAAACTGATTTTCAAGACCCTTGGCACGGGTGTCTGCATTGTAATCATTGTTGTAAGCTGTAAGCAGTTGTGCTGAAATATTTGTCTTTTTCTCAGCTATTAGCTAGCTATACTTTGTGTGCGGTGCAGCGAGCTATGGGCATCTTGGCTAATTGAAGCACATAGCTAACTCTAACTAGGAAAGTTTTAAAATAGCTCAGGACTATCTAAGCTTCATAAGCCAAATTAAGCAATTAATTTTGTATCTATTGAGGAAAAATAGTAGCCATAGCTATTTAGCTATATTATGTGTCACCAAGACACCCATAACTCCATTAAATAAACTGTTTTGAATTGGCTACAAAAGTGATTACAATCACTCATGCTTCCTATAATGTAGATTCATACATGTAGGTAGAATTATTGAAGTAAGTGTTTTTATTAGGGCTAGCCATGGCTGAAGTCCTGCAAGGGTTTCGAGGTGTTTATGAGAGTCAATTCTTCATAGCATACTCTGTGCATTCACTTGCCAGCCTTATGTATGCTGCCTGGAAAGTGTGGATGTAAGTGAGTTGATATGTCAGTAATACAGTGTGGTGTATCAGGCTATGTGTGTTGACAGACATTTTCCTGGAGAATTTTCTTGTAATCAGTCCCGAGTAGGTGCATTAGCCAGTTCTAGGTGAGTCACATCTAATTGAAGAGTATAATATGTAGGTTACAACACAATGTGGAGAACGGTATGATTTACACCACTGCTGCCCGAAAGCCTAAGGATAGTCTAAATCCTAAATAGACTGAATGGAGTGGTGCAACCGACTTGTTCCATGGCTCTAGATTATATGAAATACTCATTTTTGATTTATTGGTTTACATAATAACCTCCTAGGCAGTGGATATGAAATATATTCACCGTGGATGATGATTTAAACATACCATGGTAAAAATATAATCACATGATTAAATGAAAGAAATTAACAATAATAGCTGGCAGCTAAGGAACAATGACTGTATACTAATTGGGCGATAGCGAAGCAAGACTCTCACTAACGAGTCTCAATTGAGATTTAGGTGTATATAATGGCAAAGTTCAAAGAGGTCGATGCGTGTTCACCCCCAGAGGCTACTTAACAGAAATTCAGGAGAAAAGACTATGAAATAATGCTAGGAAAAGGGGGGGGGGGAAATGGCAAAGAGCTACGGAGACAGAATGGGAGAGACGTTTGCAGTTAGGTGTTCCAAAGTTAGCTGAGTTCATTTATTCTTTTAGCGGCAGTGGTAAGTTAACTTCGTCAGTTCACTGTTCGTCATAGCTATATGCCTTACGTAACAGATTATTTCTTACTTGAAAATCCGTTTTCAAATGGTAAAGTCACCAAGAGAATACAACATAATGCTATATCTACTAGAGCTCTGGTACAATCGAGCATTTTAAATGAAGCGTACTTTGTAAAGGCGACTAGATTAAAACGAAAACCATTAGTTTATCGATCCTTACCCGTATCACCCTTGGAAATTTGATTGCTTACTCCTTGAAAATCCTTTGTCCAATAGTCAAGTCACAAAGAGAATACAAAGCAGGTCTTGTGCTGGTATATCCAGTGAACAAGTATGTATAAAAGTGTTGTGTGTTGCTAAACATTAAACTAAACAAAAATATTTTTAACTAACAAAAATTATTAGCAGGTAGCATTCAAATTTAAATTTCAGTCAGACCCAGCTCACTCGCCATTTGTGCTGAAGCATATCACTAGTTATACATATACATGTATATATATATATTAGTATACAGTCATTTTACCTTAGCTGCCAGCTATTATTATTGTGTTGTTACTTGCTTTTATTTTATCCTGTAATGATTTTTCAATATTCTGTAGTTTTATTTTTAGTCTGTACTTGCAGGAAATTGCTTATTGCAGCCTTCTTTCTGGGTATTTTCATATTTTCTTCAGATGTACTTTGGTACCTATCTTTAACCTTAACAAGGTAAAATAAATTATTTAAGCCAATTGATTAGCAAGGCAGCTGTGGTAACATGCATATTTGGTCTTACTATAAAATGTCAGAACGACAATAAATTGTAATGGGGGGGGGGGGGGGGGGAAAATTATATAAGGAAATACTGAATGATTGAAATTAACACCATCTACCGTGCCAGTGTGTACAAGCAGACAATATGACCACATAATAATGTATTGACACAGTTGGCTCTCCTCACATTACCTTATTCTAAATAGCACTACATATATTAAAACTACACATTACTGGAATGGCTATTTTCTGGTTTGCTTCATAGAATCTCTGCAAATACCGCCATTTTCCAGTCTGCCCCAGCCCTGGTCTTCCTCATGTCTATCCCTATGCTAAAAGAAAGGGTTACACTGACTAAGATACTCAGTGTGGCTGTGACTGTGGTGGGTGTGTGCCTGGTATCACTATATCCCTCTAACATACTGGATGATGAAGAAGAGAAAACTAACATTACTGTGCCTGGTACTTCTGAAGATGATGATGATAATTATGAACATCCACTTGGCTATGTGGTTAGTTGTTTAAAAAAACTTTATGCCTTTATTTTGGCTATTGATTCTATTTTTTTGTTGTGGTGCAGTATTTGGTGATATCAGTCATTCTATATGCCCTTTATGAGACATTCTACAAGCGGTTCGCAACAACAGAAGATGATGCTGCTCCAACATGGAATGTAGTTCGGGTAATAGGATATTCCGGTGTCATAACTCTATTCCTGTTCTGGCCTGCAGTAGTGATAGCACACTTCAGTGGTCTAGAAGAGTTTGCATTCCCACCTACATGGGAGGTGTTCTATGAGCTATTGGCAGTTTGTGCTCTTGACTTGATATTCAACATAGCTCTGCTTGGTTGCATTACAATATCATCTCCTCTATTTGCATCGTAAGTCAATGTTACAGTTAAAGTAGCTACACTTAGTCAGCAACCTAAGAGAGTAAAGTAGCCATTTCCCTGTCTTCTATCCTATCTTATGCTGCTTTTGTGTCTGTCTGTGTATCTATAATTCTTTCTATCTGTGTATCTATGATTCTTTCTAACAAACTACCTATTTGTTCAATTTTGTTTGTTTGGTTAGTTCTTATCTGTCCATTATCTTTGTCATAATAATAGTAGCTCATATTTGGCCCCTGAAATATTGATCTTATAGGCCAATCCAAAGACAGATTTTATTTGACAACAACAACAACAACAACAACAACAACAACAAAAGATAAGAAACTAGTATGAAAACGATTTTGTGAGCATGATAATGCCAAAATCTGAGAATTTTAAGTTGCAGTATAAATATGCATTCTTACAGAGATTAACCCAGCAGATGTTTATTTGAATGGCTGTAACACAGAGGAGTAGCATAAATGATATTTTATTTCTTGCAGTTTATTTGCTGTTGTCATTATTTGCTATGTTTACTTGTAGTGTGGCCTCCATTCTCACAATTCCTGTGGCTGTCCTGCTGGACTGGTGGTTGAGGGACTTCATTCTCTCCTGGCAGGCGCTAGTTGGAGTCAGTGCGGTGTTGCTAGGGTTTGCTGGTCTGACAGTGTCAGAGATCAGAGAGACTAAATTACAAACAATGGAAGAGTCAGGCATAATCATTCATGATGACTCTAAGATCAAGGGCCATTTCAAACATGAGCATAAACTGGAGAAAATAGCATGTATCCTAGTGAGACATATAGTATAGCTGGCTCTCTTTTACATCAAGTGTAATTATCAATCATCAATTTGTGCAAATATTTATGGTGTAAATCACATTTATGCACACCATACACAGAGGCTTAGCTAGCTCACCTAAAGTGGGGGGGCTGATATCGCGCCAAAGCAATCACTACATTAAAGTTAATATAATGTAATGCACAATTATTTCACTATTGTAGTAAGTTAAACAAAAATAAAAAATTGCCAAAGTATCTTTTTCTTTCATCAAGTTTTTCAACAAATTCTTCAGCTATCAAAATTAAATCTAAGTTTTCTGTAAGCTCTTTGTGAGCATTTAAAAGTAAACAGTTATTTAAACGTTTTTCTGTCATACTTGAACGTAAGTATTTATTCTCTTCATAGTTGAAAATATTCATTCAGAGGTGGCAGAGGTTATCGGAATTGTACACATAAGACGAAGTAATTTATGTACAGAGGGTAGCATGTCCTTCAAAACTCCATTGTTCTTGTTCATTGCACTGCATATGGTGTCAACTGAAGTAACTAGCCTAATACATACCAGATATACAAGTAATTACCATATCTTTTGATTGGCATTTATGAATATAATGTGAAAATCAGGTTACTTATATTCAATACATGTGTATTGTATAGTTGGTATAAAAGTGGGGGGGCTTAGCCCCACTTATTATAAAAGTGGGGGGGCTCTAGCCCCCCCAGCCCCCCCTGTGGCTATGCCACTGATACAATGTTTCATAAAAATCTTTAAAAAGGTTGCCAATACGGCAATTCAGTTTATTCGGTAAAGTATCGTGACATCTTGAATCGATGCGATCGCTCTTCTTCCCAGCTTTTACGCGCGCGAAACGCAGCGAGAGAGAGCGGCGCCGAAAGCCGCATTCACGCGCGCGAAAAAATCCCGCCCTAATCGTCCGGACCACCCCCTGTGTATGTAGGAGGATTAGCATTGAGTCGGTAGAGGTTGGGACTACATTCGTTGGAATTCCTTGTAGTGGCTATAAATACTGTTCAGGGAGGCGTAGGAGTCTTCAATTTACTATGGCTAGCCTTTTCTCTGGCGGGAAGCAGAGGGTAAGGAAAAAGAAAAGTAGCAAACTTTTGTTAAGTACTGGCGTTGGCAGTTATTCAGTAAGTTTCAGGTGAACCTAAAATGAGAAATTGGCTTCATATGTGTATAGCTAGCTTACTTGACTCAGTGCAAGGACTGTACTGAATATGAACCTAGTTTAAATAGTATTTATTCGATTTCTAGACATTCAGACCTAAAAAGAAGTGGGACAAAGGTACATTAAAACATGAGCTTCACAAGAAAGCTAAGGTGAGTTTTAATTTAAAATTTCATGCAGTTTATTTTGTACAGAGAGATAGCTTACTTACAAGCAAATAAAGATAAAACTGAGGCTATAAAAGAGGGTGTGTCAGAAGGGGTGTAAGATGCTGACTCCAGTGATAATTCTTGTAAATTCCTTACTAAATATGGTCATGTTATGTGTTGTTAACTCTAACAAAATAGCGTAACAGCAAAATTGGCACATCGATGCCATGTTGGTTTTTGCTTGTGGTCAGCGTTATATCATGTTGTAGGTGATTAAGTCAAATGAAGAGTGCAGTAGGTCAAGACGTTAATCACATCCTGGAAGGGGGATCTCATCCACTTCCTATTATGGTATCTAGTGGGCGTGGGCTCAGTGTTGTGCTTGACGGTTATTTTAATCAATGCAAGGCTTCCTATATTTGTCAACTACAAGTGTCTGCTGAAGCCATGGTGGAAGTGTTGACGCGCTAGTGGGCAACTTGTGGAGTTAATTTTGACTGAGTAAACAAATAGAGATTGTGTCAGGCGTGTAAATGCACTGATGTTACACCTTGCCCTACCATCACAACATCCCACGTCCTAGTTGATAGCCGTGCTCACACGTGTATGTGTGTTTATGTGTTGAAAAGGAATTTTTTAAATCGTACTACCTTTCATGTATTTTTAACTAACTGAAATTGTGCAAGTGCTTTAAACATCCGCACTCAAACTTCCACACCTCCTTCTGACTTCCTTCTTAAAGGGAAGGAAACATCTTACACTTGCCAGTACATGTAGCTGCTAGTAATTAATTTCATGTATGTACCACACATGTTTGTGTGTGTATGTTCGTTGCTAGGCTACCCTGAATTCGGGTCTAGACCTGAAAGAGGCAGTGCGGCTGCCATCCGACGAGGACTATCACGACTGGATCGCAGTGCACGTGGTCGACTTCTTCAACAGAATAAACATCATCTATGGCACCGTCTGTGAGAACTGCACGGACAAGACCTGCCCCGTTATGTCCGGGGGGCCCAAGTTCGAATATTACTGGGCGGATGAGGTGCAGAAGAAACCACAGGCTCTGCCAGCACCTCAGGTAGGGGTGGGCGTGTAGCCAGGGGTGGGCGTGTGGCCAGGAAGGGAAGTGGTTGATGCTAGAGAGTACACACACTGTATTGTACTGCTTTGGCTTTCATTTTTATTTAGCTTCTTTCAAGATCTTGGAAAAAAAATCTTGTTTTCTTGTTATTGTGGTTGCTGGGTGTAAGGTGCGTGCAGACAGGGGGAAGTTAACAAATTCATTCTATTGATGAAGTCTACTACAGTGGTAAACTACATTCTATTGATGAAGTCTACTACAGTGGTAAACTACAAGTCTGTAATGGGTGCAGTGGGTAGCTGGCTACTATAAAGTGGGTAGGGCATGTTAGCACAATTGTGGTGGTTTGCTCTCTAGTTTGGCTGCCAGTGATCATGGCATAGAGTGCTTTATGACAGATAAGAGCATTTGGTGACTTACCTGCATATAATTTATAAGCAACTTTCCTAAATGGGTGCATAGTTTCCCACGATCCTGTACAGACTGCAGGATGTGTCAGACTCGAGACTTCCCAGCGATGTTTGTTGTGCATCAACTCTGTTTTGTTAATTTCTCACTTTGGTGACTTACGTAGCTGCGTCCATAATACTGGCACCACTCCTGTCCTGTCATAACCTCTAGCTGGGACTGCTGATTGGCTGATAGAAGTGCCAAATTCCTGTGATAATTTGTGTGTTTTGTTTGCAGTATATCATGAAACTCATGGAGTGGATCGAGAAACAGATCAACAACGATGATCTGTTCCCTGCACAAGTGGGTAAGTCTCATTCAAGTCATGTGACTTTCATTTCATGTGACCACGTTGTTTTCTTTGGACATATCTATTGTTTCAGGCGTAGTAGAGTTGTAACTAGGGTATGTATGTGTGTGCATGTGGAGAAGGAAGGTGTGAATGGAGTAACAAGAATACTGGGTGCTGATTGAGAGTTTGGAATAGCGAGTAATTGTGTATTGATGATTTCTTATCGTGTTGGTAAACAAAGTTGATTGTAAGCACTTGAGTGGTTTATTGGATGTGATACAATTACAGTTCACCTGGTTCTAGTGCTGTGACACACATACAGTTTTATTGATGTTTGGAGAGCTTGTTCACCACATCTGCCTCAGCACTCTGTTGTAGCTCTCCTTGGGCTTCCTATAGTTGTCTATGATTCACTGGCTGGCTTCTCTAACGATATAACACTCCCCCCCCACACACACACACACATGTGTTTATGAAGTAGTCATCATTGTTGAGTTGTATGATATAAGCCTCCAATGGTATGATTTATGTGAGATGGTGTTTGGAGGAGACAATGTATTAATTCCTCACAATAGAATTTCTACTGTAGCATAGTTTCATGTGGCATTTGTGAAAAGATATAAACTGTATAGTACTTATTTAAATCAATGCAGTATAGAATGTACATTCACACACACATACTCGCAGAGTTAATATTGACTTCCTCCTCACTACAGGCACTCCATTTCCCAAGAACTTTGTGAGCGTGTGCAAGAAGATTCTGACGCGTCTCTACCGAGTGTTTGTTCATGTCTACATTCATCACTTTGACAAGCTGGTGGCCATCGGAGCAGTAAGTGTGTTTGTCTCATTTTGAAGTAATCCATTCAATGCACGCCACTGTACTAGACTGCATCTCTGGTTGTTGATATTGGCCGGCATTTCCTTAATCCCTGGAGAGTGTTGCGTAACTCACACAATGAGCTCCAGTATGTGAATGCTATTACAATGCATTTCTCAGGTCATGTTTTGGCTTTGATGGTGAAGAAAATGGTCTACATAGATTCATTGCTATGATTAGAATCTTGAATAAGTGCGACATTTATCTTTACAAGACACGATATTTCAGATGTTTTGGTAGTCCACAGACAGAAAAGTTTTTTAATTTGTGCTATATAAAGCTTTAAAAAATCCATTTATTCTATACAATAAAAATTTATTTTGTTTTACGACATCAACTTATTCAGTCTTGACTGGAATAAAGAGAAGTTAATAACTCTGGAAATAATAAGACCTGGTTAATATTATGACAAAAGTCTTCTAATGAAGTGTCCTGGATGTGGTTTGCTTTATGCATGTCATTGGCTTGTAAGTTACAACACAGACATCATCTCTGCAGCCTTCATCCGGCATGGCTAGCAATCCTGTGGCTTCCCTGGCAGGAGTTGTGCTAAGTGGAAGCTCATAGTTTTAAATTCGTGGAGCCTTGTGTCCGCCCTTAGAATGTACCACTTCAAAACCAAATTAGGATATGTTGTAGTGGAAAATGTCTTTTTTTTTTCTTTTTTTTTTTGTTTACATGTCGCAGTTGGTAATGTTGTTTGTGGTATGTATTTTTGTTGCTTGGAACAGAATGCTTGCATTGGGTTGCAGAATAGCGTTGGTTACAAGCCGCAAGTATTTTGGTATGTTTATTTTATTTGTTGTTGTTGTTAATGTTGTTAACATAGGAGGCTCATGTGAACTCTTGCTACAAACACTTCTACCTCTTTGTGATGGAGTTCACTTTAGTCGATGTCAAGGAGTTTGAACCTCTGGTGAGTCCTTTGGCCACACCCACCCACCCGCACACAAAACACACCCGTACATAACCGATATTACAGTAGTAACATGGAGGATGTCTATTGTCAAGGGGAGAGGAAGGGGCGTGGAGATATTCAAGATAATGACACTGGAGTTTAAACCAAGTGTTTTAGTACTGAATAAGCTGGTGTGGTGTATGATGAGAAGGGATAACTTCCTGAAACACTCTACTGCAATACTTGTTATGGTTTCTTGTTTGAGTTGATGGGAATTGTGAGGTGCTTCTTGCTGCGTCTGTGGAGTGAATAGAGAGCTCATCCACTTGGAGTGGTGTGGTAGATGTCTGCTGGCTTGTGTGTCACTGGTACGTGGTCATATTGCTTCTAACATTGCTGAAAGGAATTAGAATATTACGTCCCATGTATGGCCACCAACAATTTGTAGTAAATTAGTCATTTCTCTTTGAAACAGTACTTCTGCAAGTAACGTAGACTAAATAGGAAATGGTTGGAGTAAGACATTTCCCATAGAATCAGCTAGTTGGTTGATTATGATGATTTAATGGATGTTGTCATAACTGGTAAATGAAGAATCAGAAAACGACAAGTGAATTTATGATCAACAACTCAAATAGGACAAACTGATTAGTGCTCATACTTACTGCACGGATTTCGTCTGTTGGCAATTTAGAGAACTGAGTATTGCCTCCTAAATAGCTGATAGTCCAACTTTAATTTTAAATGTTAGGAAGTGAAAAAAATCTTTCTGACCTCCTATTCATGTTATTGAAACTTCCTTGGAGCTTCTTTAGTAAAGTCTGCAGTACAGACTTTACTAAATATGTCCTTTGAGCTGTCCCATAGAAGTGTCACACCCTCACTTGTAGTTACAGTTGTTGTTGTCCTGTTAGTTGTGTGTTATGTCTGATGATGAGTTAGGCAGCCTGCAAGTTTCTGTCTGCCACTAATCACTCGTTCTGTATACAAACATGTGAAGGTGACGTGTGCACGGGACAGGACGAGCCTCAAGCCAGCGAGAGAGTGAGAGAGAGTGAGAAGCTGGAGTTGTAAGAGGACACGAAGCATTGACAGTTTCGTGGGAAAGTTTCAAGTGGTAATAAGCTGTTAGTGCATTCCTTGTGTAGCTCTCATGCGCTATGGAGTATTGTACGTCATCTCCCCCCCCCACCTAGTCAAGATGTGTGTTAACTCTCTGAAAACAGCTCTAGTTCATCAAGTGGGTCATGTGATCCATAGGGAGGGATTGCTGGGAGGATTAGTTAGGTTGGAATGGGCAGTGTGTGCAAGTGCTTGTCTTACAGCACCATGTCTAACATTGTGTTCAGGTTACAGGAATTTCCATGTAAATTATTGACATTCTAAATTCATGCCACTCCCATTGTCCATATTAGGGAGAAAATGAGTTATCTACGTTTTTATCCGAATAACTTTAATTTAGTGCCTCCCTTCTCCCAAATTCTATGTCGTAATATTAATTCAACTTTATGTCATTTATTTGATGTCTTTGTGTGTTCCAGAGAGAGCTGACTATGAAGCTGTGTCCTTCCACCTGACGAGGAGTAGGCACCAGCACACACATACACACACAGCAGCATGGCAGACAGACAGACTGCTTGTGTGGAACTAGCAAGGGGTTTTATTTTACAAGTATTCTATAAAGCAGCATCTCTTCACCACTTTCACTCTGAAATCTCAACCTCCTGTGTGTTTGTTTATATAAGTTATTATTTATGTTTAAAAATACATATTTACACAATGTTCATGAAATGTTGTATAAAGCCGAGAATTGTTAAAATATTAAAAGGGATATTTTTACCAGTCTGGAAGAAGGTAGTTCAGAAATTTCATGGTGACTTCATAGCCTAGGAAACAGGCAGCGTTAGCTGGGAACGCTCTGATCATGACAGGAGTTAGACCACGAAATAGAGCAAAGGGACCCTCCATACGCATCTGGAAGAAATAATTATGATATAATTAAAGCATCTGCATATTTATCATTTACAGAAATTGTGCAGCATATAAATTTGAAACACTACTTTAGAACTGTTTTCTTGGCTGCTGTCCTAAGCCTACTTACCATATCTGTGAACACGTGCATGATGCCTGTGTAGCGTCCAGGAGGCGCGGTCTGGTAACGAGACTTCAGAGTGTCCGGGGCAATGGCCACTACCCAGTTACACACCCCCGCACTACCTCCAGCTAGTAGCACGTGCCCTGGACTGAGTTGATCTCGGCTGTAAATGAAATGTTGACTGTAAACAATGTTGTTGTCAAAAATAAATGAGTTGAACTAATGTATGTGTGTGGTAACAGGCAACCATTATGTGCACTTGCTGCTGATGTAATTAAGTGTATTCCTGTTTTTTTGTTTTGTTTTTGTTGTGGGTTTTAAGCTCGTAAGTTGTACTGGTGTAAGAATGTCGTAATGATGAGGAGTAGAAAAGCCTTGAAGAGATCGAGCCTTGCACAGACACACACACACAGCAGCTTATTCAAGCCTCAGCCATGACAAAAACAAAAGTTTGTAGTTTCTATAACACATATTTCTAGCACCTCTAATTGACAATTGTTAGTTAACTTTGTTTTCTATTACACAATACATTTTCAGTTTCTCTTGATATTATGCTGCTCTAATTACTGCTAGTACAAAATAAATAAGACAGGAAGAAAAAAAAAAAAAAAAAAAGGAAAGAAAGAGAGATGATTTTTTTTTTTACTTGGTACCAACCCTCCCAGGATATAATGATGGATAATGAACACTTGTGAGCAGTTGTAGAAATTGCGTCCTCGGGAAGTCCTAGTAATCTAATGCATCCTCTCAAATGCGACTACTTGCAAGGTCATTTCTGTTTATCTGTCTCCCTTTCACACACAAGATGAGCATGAACCACAACACACAACCCACAGCAGACAAAACACTACTTATTCCAAGTATCATCAATTAACTAGTAACTACGACACTCAGGGACCGTGCCGGAGTGAAGAAGAAAGAGCAATTTCACACATGCAGGACTGAATAGCAATTATGATGACAATAGATGTATTAATATAATAACAGTGTCTACTGATGTGGCTAGAGGATATTATAACTGAATGCAATCAAGTTTGATTGCAGATTGGAATTCAATCAAGCTTTAAAACTAATACATTAAGCCACACATGTACACACACACACACACACATGTACACACACACACACATGTACACACACACACTCCAGAAATTCTCTCACTTCACTCTCCAATCAATCTCACCTCTTTCCTTGTGGCGTCAAATAACGTAATAAACCCTCGTAGGAGGCGAAATATATGCCAGAGGCAGGGACATCTGAAGGAAATAAAAACACCGGTGACATGTGACATCATGTGACTGTCACATGACGGACTCACCTCTGAGCAATGTAGCCACGGTCCCTCTGTAAACACTCCGAATGCCGCCTTCTCTGTACAGCTGCTTCCCACAATCCAACGGACTCTTGTACTTGGCCTTCTCTTTGCTGGCCATTTGGATCTAATGATGATGATTATGATTATGGTGATGGTAATAAATACAATAATGGTCAGTAAATGTGATACATCAGAAGTGTCAATTTTGACACATACAATTACACTAGAGGTGAATATCTTACTTGCATTAGGCACTTGATACGTTCTCCCGGTGTCATGACAACCGTGGTGAACACACCTGCCAGTAGACCGGCATTAAAATGCTGTCCCAACCTGAATACACACACAGAACAGCCATGTCAAATATTAGTCCCTACAAAGGTGTTTTTACCAATGAAAACCCTTTACCCCTTATCTAATCACCAGTCGTATAGGTGCTAGGTATTTACGTCAAGCGATCCGTAGGTGATTTCTGCTGTAACTTTTTACCAGTGCCATAGCCAAAGAAGCAGATTGCGAATATGGGGGAAACCCCCAACAGGGGGGCCAACATTCCCTTGTAGAGCCCCCTCACTCCCTCGTTGCGAACAGTCTTTGTGAGGCAGTCCAGAGTGCTTTTAAAGACAGGACTCTCCCCTGGCTTGGGCACTGGTTGCGTCTGAAGGCGGACCTAGTCAAAATACCACACATCCAATTATTGGGAAAATATTACATATAACAATAAAACTACAGATTAATGCAACATTAGTTGTAGACATCACAGGTTTCATCATTAATTATGCGCACAAAAGACTAATCTACTCGCATGTGACCTGCTTATGCAGCTGTGGACGCCACTTTATCGCATGGTCCCACTGACACATCAGTGACAAGTGATCGATCGACCAGACGTGTGACCTCTCAGAACTGATCTGTGCACTTAGTCATGGATGACAGGACAGAGACATACTGAACCACAGCTAGGATATCTTATGCACTGACAAACACTCCAAGGCAATAGAGAGGTGTGTACAGGGGAAAATATCACAAGGCCAGATTGTAGTAAATAAAGGAAGTGGAAGTGGGGAGGGAGGGAGTGAGGGAGGGAGGATGTCCAGATAATAACACAAAGTTGAACTGTTGGGTTCTGTGTAGTGGCAGCTTCTCTTGGTACTTGCACTAACACAAAATGCAAAATATTAAATACAATGCAAAAGGGAAAAAATGAAATGTCCGTAATAATCAGTTCTGCATTTTATATGCATTGTAATTCACAAGCAGTGTTCTTTCAATGATTCAGTCATTCTCGGCTTAAGTTTCAAATTAACAATATTGGCTGTTAGAATGAGAAAACATTTGCTATTATTAACAGTGAGCTTGGCTGGCTATGATAAATTTGAGCTTTTAAACTATGTAGCATTCAAATCCAGAACTTCTGTTACCACCCACTCCTCATCTGTTACCACCCACTCCTCATCTGTTACCACCCACTCATCTGTTACCACCCACTCACTCTTTCTCTCTCACTCACTCACATCCAAATTTATGAAAACTGAGAAGCTGAACATATGACCGACGCACAGCATATCCAATTAAAGCACTTCATCATAGTACTGTACCCAAGAGGCATGATGGAAGACACTGCCAGTCTAAAGTGACTTCATTTACACATCATTATCACTACAGGCTAGCCAACGGTCCAGTACCCACTGAACATGTCAAGTACAGAACATTGCTATGATCTCACCATTCTACATAATAAATAAATGTCTGGTAAAACTCCTTAGACCTTTCAGTTCTCATTGCTTTACAGGCCATCAGTAATATTTATTGGGAGCAATGCAATTAAAACAACTTGCCAGGTAGCAACGGAACACCCTGTCCACCACTTCCTGCACACCAACACAACCTTTCTACACTCTCCACAGGAATGTCTGTGGAGCCAATCAGATCGCAGCGATCACATAATTAATCATAAGATATTTTACAAGACCAGTCATTGCTGGTCAGTGAGCCAAATGCTAGAAGAAGCAAGTTCTGGGCTCTGATCAGCGTGTGCAGAGCAGCTGGAGGTGGTTGGTTCCTTTGTAAGCACTCTCCTTGTGTCAAGTACCTTGAACATCCATGAGACCCTCTGTGAGCAGGAGACTGGAGGGCGAGGTGTACAAGACAATCTCTTTTGCACATTTAAAAATCTTTTCTCACTCTGATGGCCATTCTCTATTTTCGCACATACTATTATAACTGGGTAAAGCTAGCCTTCCATGAGCTTCTTGCATAGCATGGATTCAACCTCTGTACTAGGCACTCCCCTTCCTACTGTCATGGAAACTAATACTGAAATCTAGTTGGGTTGAACTGGAAAAACTGTTTCTCAAACTGCAGTGCCACTCATCTCCTTAAAATCTTCAAAAGAATTCGTAACAGAGGCATTATGGAACTGACAGTTACCTTTATCGTGTCCATTGGATGACCAGTAAGGACAATACAGGAGCCCCCTACTCCACCAGCAACAAAACTCTTGAAGGCACCGGGTTCTTTCTTCTCACCAGCCATTTCAAAAGCTGTCTGCGAAGGGGCTTGTTGTCTGACCTTTCTTCTGACACTCGACGATCGTTTACCGAACCTGATCTAAATGTGGTAAATGGTCGATACGCTTGCATGTTTTCATTCAGTAGACTGCCCACCAAAGTGCATTCAAGATTTTAATTAGTAAAATTGAAATAACTCACATAATATTATAATAAAAACACATTTTAAAAAAAGGCCAAACCAAGGAGGTAGCCCAAAAAAATGCAACAATTGCACCTGTAAAAATTCATAGAATGGCCAACACATAATGTACTAGTATATGGTGAGGTAGAAAGTGTGCTATGAGGTGGAGTTGGTAAGGTGTGGTATGCCATTGATTATATGAATAGGAAGACGAAATGGCTGACTTCGATAAGTCTCTAGATCCTAAACAAACACACACGCACGCACACAATAAATATGGACGCTAATTTAAAGCGTTGAAATCATTTACTTCTCCAGCATAAGACACTAGAGGAGATATTTCACAGATTGGATAAGACTCGTCCGTCAGTCCAGCACTATCATCTGGGTCCTGCATTTCAGAATCCCTATAATAAACAAACAAACAACAAATAAATAATAAAAATATGCGGTACTGATGTATACTAGAATTGCAAAAGCTAAACAACATCTTGTTGACAAACACAAAATAGTAATTTAAGTATAAATTTGTGTACATATCAGAAAAATGAATTGTTATTTGAGATAACATAAGACTACAAACATACAGCTGAACAAGTATTTTCCTATTTTTCCCTTTTTATCTCAAGCCCAACATTTTCACATATTAACATAAGTATATACCATTTGCCCTTCCAACTTAAAAATAGGAAGTACACGTATTCATCAAAAGTTGTCAAGAACAGTAATAAAAAACGTATACCACCAACAACTCTAGCTGTGGCCATCCTCCCCTCCCTCCATTGGTATCTCTGACACACACACACACCTTCGCAACATAAGAGGCAACTTCTTGCCGGAAGTGTCCACAATGGATACACCAGCTGCCAGTAGTTGGCGGTAGTGGAGGTCCATTAGAGCATTCCGGGCAGTAGTGGGCGTGTCCTTGTCTGCTCCAGGACCGTTCTTAAGGGGACTGAATTCATCCTCACGTAGAACTTCAAGAACAGCAAAATGCCTACACATCAACAAGGTAACAGACTTTCTTTCAATTCATATCACCACCCCCAGGATTATAAACACTGCATATTACATATTACTAAAAAATAATAATAATAATTAAAAAAAAAAATAAAAAGTAACAACATGAACTAACAAACAGTTTACCTTGCAAACTGGAAGACGTCAAATACAAACTTCTCCATTTTGACAGCATTGGGTGAGTTAGGAGAGACGATATTCCCTGACTGGTCCATGTGAGTAATCTTCTTCTTGGCAATGTGGTGCACCAGGTCTCCTTCGTGGTCTCTATAGCAACCAAATATGAAGAAATTAAAATGGCCTACAGCTAATAAAGGATGCATAACTTGTATGTTCAAATGCAACAGTTTTCCTTTCAATACAATCTGTACTTACTTTTTCCCACCACAATGGAAGCATGTTAGCACACATACTCCATCCAATACAGTAGTTTCACATGCTGCAGGCTCTTAATTATGCCAGGGGAATTCTAATTACCTCTTTTTACAATGTACAATACATCTCCACTGACCCATGACCCTTGTATCACCAGCAACACCACTTCACAAGTGCAGATAAATATTCACCAGCTCAAGGAATTCAGCTGAAATATTAAGAGACAAAGCTGTGGTTTGGGTAAGTTAAATGGAGAGATATTATCAACCTCAAGATCTCAACACCTATACTGTGGAGAATGTAATCCACCCCACAAGATGTAACAGTCGGCCCAGCAACCTTACACCCACATGGGTCACAGAGCTAGTGAAGTTGCAGTCTTTAAGAAATACAACTAACAGAAAAGCAGATAGAGCAGCACCTCAGTACCTTAACCAGATAGAGCAGCACCTCAGTACCTTAACCAGATAGAGCAGCACCTCAGTACCTTAACCAGATAGAGCAGCACCTCAGTACCTTAACCAGATAGAGCAGCACCTCAGTACCTTAACCAGATAGAGCAGCACCTCAGTACCTTAACCAGATAGAGCAGCACCTCAGTACCTTAACCAGATAGAGCAGCACCTCAGTACCTTAACCAGATAGAACAGCACCTCAGTACCTTAACCAGATAGAGCAACAAAAAAGCTCAATTTACTCAAGTCGGCCATATTAATGTGTAAGCATGCTCAATATAAATAAACACCACATTGAACACACACCCACTGATACCTGCACACTTTATGAAGGAAGTCCAGAGTAAAGAAGTGGTTGCAGATGTTTCCAGCCTTGAAAGTGAGAGATCCATCACTTTCTCTCATCTCTGCTATATTAGCACTGATCTCACTGTACTCCACAACCTGGTAATGGTCATCACACTTGCAGACTACTCCAACCTTCTCTGTTGGCAATATCTTTTGAACAACCTATGGAAATAAATTGTAATTTATCTCTGTACCTGCCATTTCCTATCTGTACACATCACAACAACTACCAGAGAGAAGTCTTTGTGTAGTGAAACAACACATTCTCTCTCTTCCACTGGTTTTTTTTTTTGTTTTGTTTTTTTGTTGTTGTTTTTTGTTTTGTTTTTTAATAATTAAAAATAGCTGTCACTGGGGATTGAACCCAGGACCACTTGTTCAACAAACACGTGCTCTAACCACTGAGCTATGACAATCATGGGAAATTGAACATTCAATTCGGTTTTTATACCGTTGTAAAGCCTGTGACACAGAGAGAATACAATTAATATATAGAAGGCTACAAAATAAACAGCAGATTGCGACAAAAAAATAAACATGGAATTGGAACAATGTTTTTCCCACTATGTAACCTTTGTGAACTCTAGACCATCACCTACACCACTACTGGACATCTCCGGTGATAAACACCTTGCTACTCCTGTATAGTATAGCAGTACATCTTACAGCAGGGAATTGTTCCTACTCCTCTTATAGTAGAGCAATACTCACTGACTTACCTATCACCTTCAGTTTGTGGCCACTCTGAAAGACTTCACAGATCCAATCTGACACAACTTTAGTACTACCTGGGACCACCTTAGATAGCCTTTTACAGAGATTACCGTGACAACCACAAATCTATTTGGTAATGCATCTACTCCCTAACCCACAGCAACTGCACCGTCAACACAACCAGATACTCTCCCCCCAAACACAACCAACAGCTTGATGTGCCATGGCTCTGGACACTTGTAGTTTAATATATACATAGATACAACTCAAATAAAAGGTGCAAACCCTCAGTGCTACCATACACTAGCTAGCTAATCTCAAACCGAAAGAATATTTTATTGGCTATTCTAATCAGGTATCATGGATCAATATAGCTCGAGCAATGAAAATGGTACATGTAAATGGTGTCTCAGTAAGAGAAGCTAAACAGGCCAGAGACACTCACCGGTATATATGTACTTTCAATGCAAAACTCCACTTCCGGCAAATCTGTTAACTTCCCAGCGGCATAAAGCAAGCTATTGCAGACTGCAAGAATTAAATTATTAGTTCACATGATTATGGTGTGACGATGGGGGGCATTCCCCACAGAAGCTAGTACCTACACACAGCTGAAAGCTTCAAGTTTTCTAAAATCAGCGCAAAAATTAAGAAAAGCATCACAATGGAAGGTCCTTAATCTTCGTTCTGAGTAAATTCATATCTAAATCAACGGTTCATTGTCAGTAATCTCCAAAACCAGAGCGTGACAGATAAACAGACAGACAAGATGACTACAATAACTCTCTCGCGCATGTGCGGTGAGGGTTAATCACTTTGGGTTCTTGCATTCTCAAGATAACTACTTAGGAAAACAAGACCAAGAAACACAAAGGATATCTAATATCATCATCCTATAAGCTCAAGAAGACGTAAACACATCTGTTCACATGCAGTCCTAAAGTTTGAAATTCAGCAGAAGACCAACAACAAAAAAGAACAAAAAGAGGGAGGGAAGCAGGGAAGGAGGGAGGGAGGCAGGGAAGGAGGGAGGGAGGCAGGGAAGGAGGGAGGGAGGGGGATAGAGTGATACTAATAAAATAAGCTCACCTTAGCACCACACTCCGCCCCTTTCTCCTCGCAGAAGCCTATGAACACTGGATCAGCCATTCTGACAAGGATGTTGTCCACACAATACACATGGATGTACCCGATGCCTCTCTCCTCCATGTCTTGCAGTACAGAGTTCCTGGGAGAAGCCAGAGCTGTGTACAGTCCACCATTACCATCTGGAGCTCGAGCCAGCTTGTGCCGATCCGCCAGCAAGATCCGGCCTTCAAAGTCCAGACAAGGGAGTGTGAATTGTTCAAATAAGATTACATTTTCTTTCTCAAGACCGAAATACCTTCAAAAATAAACAACAAGACATTGCGATTATAACCCTCGGATCTGCAGACCACCAATGGTTTATTTTCATTGACCACATTCAATTTAACCTTCAGTTCAAAGTAAAATAGCATGTTAGGTCTATGTTGATTATCCCTAAGCCACAAAACCACACCCAAATTACCTGTGGTCCTCAAAAAACTTCTGAGTTGGTCCTTTCGTGTAGTCACTGGTCATGATGTACCTGCACACACCCACAAAATGGAGGTTATCTCCAAGACTACAGCAGGCTTCTCCGCCCACCTACTATCCATACATATAGCCAAACACTAAAGGTTGGCATGTAGTAAAAACAACTGCAGTTGGTATTTAAACTTATAAACAAGTTATACCACCACATCAATCAATCTGTTGCAAGCTATCACCAACTCAGTCTCATGCCACACTGACAATCATCAGTAAGACTTGCAGCCATTCGCTTGAACTAACCAATGAAGCCAACTCCTGTACCAGACCCAGTGTCTAACTGGAACTTAAGGGTAATGATGACTCCTGTACCAGACCCAGTGTCTAACTGGGACCTACATGACTCCAGTATCAGATTTAAGTACCAGGCCCAGTTAAAACTGGAACATAGGTGTAATTGTGACTCTGGTATCTATTCAAACCAGGTCCAGTTTTAACTGTTACTTCCTAAGTTCTCCTCACACGCTATGTTCCCGGGAAACATAGAGTAGTGGATGGCATCAGACAATGGCAGGTACAACCTGTCCTAGTGCAGCCCATGTGTGTGTTACAAGCACGTTTGGCAAATACTCCCATAAGAGCACATGATCAAGTCATTACAATCAACACAGTGTCTCATCAGACTGAGATCTGATCAATATTGACACAACACACACTATCAAAGAATCCACCTCACCACACCAACTGAAGACCTACAAGTGGAGCATTCAAGAGGGAAGGGGAGTTGTCAGTGAGCACTCGTGCAGTTGATAGGGCTCTCTCTATCCAATACAGTGTTGTCTAATGGCTACATCTCTTCTCCCTATGTCTTGGCTACAGTTTGTTTAATTATTAATAAAAATACATAATTCATACAAGTCAAAACTTAGGTCTCCAGTGGGAAACCAATATTCTAAACAACTACTATATTGGTAAGAGGGGATGAAGAAGGACGAACTACCAACACAAACAAGAGGACTGAAAAGTGTAGAGAAGAAGGGGAGGGGGTGAAGGAGTACCAAAAAAACTGTGATCTTTACCAAATATTCTGTAAATATACCTGCCACTCAATTCAGTTCTAAATCTACGCACTCATGGAAGTCACAATCCAGTCACAGACGGCTCACTGACTTCTTAAGGATGACTTTGGATCCCTGCTAGATGAGTTCTTACAGCACTGGCAAAAAAACAATACCAGTGTCATTAATGTGCCACCAAAATTGTCTTCACAAAAACAATAACCATAACCAAGTGTTTGTTCCACTCTAGATACAAGTCATTACCTCAGCAGTGAATGGTCACATGACTCAGTAACTACACTATTTAACTGCATTCATTTCTGCTATGGGAGTAAAATTAGAAGGGGGAAAAAAAAAAAGCTAACCGTTTAACCGATTACACGCAAATAAAAATTTTAATTGCGCCTTACGTAATGCGGTCACGGGCACACACAAGACACAGAGGATTGATTGCTTGGTAGGAGGGTGACACAAAACTAGGGAAAGAAGACGAACGGTTGAAGATTGTCTCAGGGACAGTATTATCAAGTGATAGAGTACACTCTAGGTTATTGGGAAAGCATAAACTCGACGCTAAGGCCTAAGGAGTTGTTCACATTGTTTGGCAAAACTTTTATGGCATCACACTGCGGCTCTTAGTAAGCACATTAGTAGGGTTGGAAGTATGGACACTATACCCATCTGCACTGAAGTCATTCTTGCTGTCATCAAACTGCTAGTCCAGAGTTACTGCCATCCTGTACCAGGTCAAGAATATTATGTCATCATCACTAAGATGCTGAAGTGCCAGTGTTCCACTTGCCAAGATAGCTTTCTACTTGTCATATCATGAGCAGTTATAGCTAAAGTAATATTGGTTTCTAAAAAAATTATTCTGTGTACCTTGATTATACTATGAAATAAATTTTCAATATACTGTACCAGAAAGAAGTTTATTGCTGTGACAAAATTTACTTCACAATTTCTTAAGGCAGTCTAAATATTTTATAAGCCTAAAATATACTTACAACAATATAGAATCGTCTGCAATTGTGATTGGTGGCTTCCCCGACTCCATAAGCTGTAGGGTGTAGTGGACGCGAAGACGCATTTTCGTGTCTTCCATGGTAATAGATTTTTCTCAATTGACGCATTATCGCGGCCTCCACGGTTAATCGGTTAAAGGGACGATAACATAGACCCAATAACACCTTTAACCAGAAGCTTGAATGTGATGAAATGTATGTCTGCTAGTGTCCCCACACACTACCTAAAGGCATGCTAGTCAACACAATGTGACCATTCCAACAGCTCCTGCTGTCCTGAGGATCATATTGCAAAAATGATGGACAGAGTGCTGTCGACCTTAAGGGCTGAAGGACTGCACTATATCTGATCATTTTAATTGACGACATCAAATTAATAGGTTGCAAATATGAAAATTAGATTTCGATTAGTGCCTTGTGTACTACTTCAAACTAAAGACCAGAAAGAAGAAAGAAAGCACTACTTATACCAAGATCAGACAGTAGAATTCCTCTCACTCTCATCTGTAGTCAAGTGGGTCCATTGAAAACACAATGTTTCAAAGTGTTCTCACCGTATACAGTACAAGTTCCCTTACACCATTATTATACTTGAACCCACTTGCTGTACTATCCCTCCCTCACCCAAAGTGTTTCTGAACCCAACTTGAAAGGGGTCCAATCAAACATTTTTTTGAAATTTCAAGGGAGTCTCTTGGTTCCATGAAATTTGATGAAAATTTTGTGGAAAAGGTCACCATGAAGATCATAATAATATTCAAGGGGACAAAAAGCCCCCCCCCCCCCCCCCAACATAAAGCCTCAAAAATCGCTGCCTCACGTTTTCGTAATACTCTTTGCTGGGATATATCATAATACCCACATCTTCCTGACACACCTCAATCCCTAACCTATCCTCTACTTACCATGGTATCACTGCCTCCTTGCCCAGCTTCTCCTTTGCCATCTTTTGGAGCTTCAAAATTCTCTCAGCCTGCAACTGGTACAGGGTCTTCCCAGACGGTAAGCCTACGTTGTACATGCCCTTGGGATAATTGACTCCTAATCGTGTACCTTGTCCTCCAGCAAGCAGTAGCACGGCTACCTGACCTTTTGCCACTTTTTCTAGACCTACAAACACAATAGCAACCGCTTGGAATTTATAAAAGACAAACAAAAAATTCCTTCAGGTCAGAAAAATTGTCACCCATTAAGCGTTGGGTCTCAAAGACTTAACTACTTCCATGAAACAGGAGACTTATGATAACTAAGTTGAGAGTAAAGAACAACTAATTAAACATAAAGAGCCTCAGAATGGTTTACTATCATAGCTTGTCTCATACAATAAATTAGCACCAACTACAGCTCAGGTTGTTTACTCAGCTGCATGTTCAATGCTGTAGAACCTTGAAAAACCATAAACAGCACATCCATTAAGCTTCAGTGATAACACAAGCTTAGCTTTGCTGGGCTGGGCTAAATTTGGTGACATCAAACTATGGCTACTATGGTAACGACTACTAACTAGCACAAACCTAGCTTCATCCATCTCTGAACATCCTCCTTGTTCCTGGCCGTAGAGCCGACAATGGAGCGGTCCAGTGGCTTTAGTCGAGCATCTTCAAACGCCCCACTGCTAGACAAGCTGGAACTAGCCTTTCTAAAACACTTAGCAAGCTTCTTCAAGTTGACCTCTTCAATGTCCCTATATAGTTCTTCCCTTTCGCTTCCTTCCAGCCGGTCCAAGTGGACGAGGAGATGCTCCTGGCCGTTTTCCCTCAAGTCCGCCCTAATTGCTTCCACTTCTTCCATTGTCACTCTTTACCCACGACAAACGTCAAGCTCAAAACTACCTTTTAGCCAAATAGAGCACGCTCACACACACCCACCCACCCACCGTGCCTTGTTTTTATAGCCGAGAAACACGTGCCCTCCCTAAATAATCTTGACTCCGCCCAACAGGAAGTGCGTAGAATCGGTAAAGACTCCGATCGCATTATTATTCATCATCCATCGATCACAGAGAGAGAGAGAGAGCCGCACAACCAGATAGTCGGATGTGGGCGTGTCCGTCAGAAGCATTTGTTTGCAAATCAGCTGAATTCTACTTCTCCATCAACTACAAAGTTTAAGTTATGGCGGCTGGCTGCCCTCACGTGAAGAACCTCCACCTAGCCTCGGACAAGTCTTTTCTGAATCCCAGGAGCTGGGCCTGCGCAGATTGCGGCTTCACGGACTCGGTCTGGGTAAGTCCGCGCATCGTCCACACCCTAACTTCTCTCCTCTTCTTGCGGTAACTATTACTGCCCCTTTACTAATGATCTTTTTATACAGGCATGTCTACTGTGCAGCAATGTAGCTTGTGGCAGAAGTAACTCAAGGCATGCCCTGGAGCATTTTCACCAGACTAAGGTTGGGGGGTCATAACAGCCAATGCCCTTTAGCTGTTGGTATTAAAATGGTTCAAATCTCATGCACCTTCGTGTGTATACATCTTGTATCTATGATATAGTAGCTACTAGCTTCACTTATATCACATTTGTGCTGTTATAATTGTAATTGTAAATTGATGTGAAGCGGCACTGATCTAGTTCAGTCTACGGGCATGAATGCACATATTTTTTATTAACTGTGTATATAGCATCCTATTGCTGTTGAAGTGAACCACGGCTACGTCCATTGGTGAGTTCATTAAGATGAGTCTAAAACTGGATCTGTTGTGATACCTACTACTCTTTGGAACTCCTCCCATAGCTAATTAATGGCTTTTGTTATAATGAAATTGAAACTGAAGCATTTCCTTAGCTGTTTTCAAGCTTTCTATACTTATTTTTGTCAATTTGTTGAATAAATGAATTGTTGTGTGAAGATATGCCAAACTCTTAACATGTCTCTTACGTAACTAGTGAAAGTTGATTTATGCAATGCATTTCAAGTATGTGTCATAAGTGGGTGGAGATATTTGATATGATAAAAATATACATTGATGATTTGACTTTATTTACTTACACCTCTGTCCACACCTTACCCAGTTACCTGTGCGATGACTACGTGGTGACGGACAACTCGTCAGGTGACATTGCTCTTGTACAGAGTCTCCTGCAGCAGGTGGCGTCTCAGAGCTACAGCGAGTCCTGCTCCAGGAGCGGCCATGTCATCAGACCCGTGCAGAACCGCTTCACGCGGTCGGAGAGCCGCATGGAAGCAGCCAGTGATATAGCTGCGGACAAGCGCTACACGGCACTTTGCCACTGGAGGTAATTAGGGTAAATAGGCAGCGAGATGGGGAACAAATGGAAAAGAGTATGTGGCCTAAGATTGAAGGGCTAATGTTCTGTAACTCATTAACCACAAAAATATTATATAATACAATATTATATGGAATGTATATCAGCATGAGTTTGTAGGAAATAAATCACCAACTTCTGCAAGCAGGACTGAGCATGCCCACTGGTGCAGTGATCATGGTGTGCCTTGGAGGCATGCCTTGGAAGGCGTGCCTTCTTAGAGAGGTACATCTTCCATTAGGTCACCTTTTCGGAAAATTAATGAAGCAAAAAAAAAAAAAGTGTGGCACATGTAAGGCACTTAAAATTATGGAGCATTCTAATGTTTTCTGCAAATGCTGCTGACTTAACAAATTGCAGCTGACAGAGAGACAGGCACAATAAGTAGTGTAACCCTCTCACACACTTGGAGTATATTACATATACTGACAATGCTTGGAGTCTGCTATATTTCTGCACCAAACAGTTTTCTTAACCAAGAGTTACAGCACAAGCTATTTTTGACATAATATTCGTCGCGCTCTGTATGCACTGTAATGAAATAAAATACAATGTAAATGTTGATTGCAAATGATCTTCCGGGTTGACTTCTGATGACAAAACTCTAAATTGTGTTTTGCCAACTCTTGCATCTGAAATACACCACACTTTAGCAACTGGTCTGTTCCGAAGTGGTATTTAATAAAATAAAATTTTTTTATATAATGGCGTGGACTTATCTAAAACCAAAATTAGTCGCAAGTTCCTACTGAGTTGTAGCAACTTACGGAAGATATTCATCGTGCTTATTTTATTTGTAGGTATTCTCAGTTGGCGAGAGCATTCAACACCTGGCGGAGCTTCGTCACCCACAGCAAAGCTCCTCCCACTTCCACTGAAGATGTGGCCCCTCCCACGAGCAAGCGCGGCAAGAGGAAGAAACTGCTGACTCCCGGTATGACGGGGTTGCGTAACCTTGGCAACACGTGTTATATGAACGCAGTGCTCCAGTCGCTGAGGTGAGGGGGTTTACCACAAAACATTTAGTGGTATAGTTAATTGATATTTGATATTCTAGTAGCATTGCCGTTCTTTTAAGTGGAAGCTTGCTAGGGCTAGTAATCCAAGAGAATAGTAAGTTAACTGTAAGATGGATCACTAGGTTGTAAGTCTCGAGCTACTTTTAGTGTTACTTTCTGAAAAGTGTACAGTTTCTCCAGGCATCTAGTATGAAATAAACAGATTTTTTAACTCTTTCCCCCCTCCCACACACACACACACACACACACACACGTGCACGCACAGTCATTTGGTTCTCTTTAGGGAGTGTTTCCGACAGCTGCTTCCAGAATGTCACACATCATCCAAGAGCCTTGCCACACCTCCTGGCCGGCTCAAACCACCAGATATGCAGTCTCCGTCGATATCGTCAGCACAGCAAATGCTTTACACGAGGCAGACCACCGTTGAGTGCTTCCAGCACATCACATCAGTTCCTCCTGGACTTGTCAGGAAGACGTCTAGACAGAGGAACAGCAGTAGCTACAAAGGGGCGGGGCTTAGTGGTGGGCGTGGTGGCAGACCGAGGAATCGTGTTCCCAGTACTGATGACAGCACTCAGTAAGTTATCAATTAAATGGTGTAATATTGTTATATGCTTTTAAATGTTTGTTAAGTCTGATAGATATACTTTAACAATGTGTGTGTGAGTCACAAGAGTCATTCATTCGTTCATTCATTCATTGATTCATGTGTTCATTCATTTGTTCATTGTTCATTCATTTGTTCATTCATTCGTTCATTCATTCATTCATTCATTCGTTCATTCATTCATTCATTCAACTATAGCATGCCAGGTTGTTGTTGTCGTTTTATTTCCAAAAACTCATATTTTACATCTGACATCACATTGTAGTCATGTGATCAAAGGATTTGTCAGTCACTCAATTCAGTTTTTGTGGTAAGGTTCCTAGTTCAAACTAACTCTCACTGCATTATTTCAATTGGTCAGCGTGTGGTTGTTGGTAGTTGAAAGTGTGCATGTACAATACATTAATATGGTTATGCCAAGCCTCTGAATATCATTATTGAGGAAGATAGAGGAGGGCTAGCTCCAATGGCTTTAATTATTGTTACGTGGTGGTGTGTGTTTGTGTGTGATGATAGATGCATGAGTGCTGAGATGCACGCCCTCATGAGAGTGCTGTGGTCGGGTAAGTGGGCGGTGGTCACGCCTCATGCCGTGTTGGACGCGGTGTGGACCCTCATCCCGTCTTTCCATGGCTACACCCAGCAAGACGCACAAGAGTTTTTATGGTGAGTCTCCCATTACAATGCATAGAGTGCTGATTCAGCAGTTTTGAGCAATGGTAGCCCCAATGCATAGAGTGCTGATTCAGCAGTTTTGAACATGGTAGCCCAAAGCATAGAGTGCTGATTCAACAGTTTGAGCAATGGTAGCCCAAAGCATAGAGTGCTGATTCAGCAGTTTGAGCAATGGTAGCCGCATCCCTCAAGGACAGGGAACAACATGAGCAAGTCCACATACACACGTACAAATATCCTCGGAGAGGTCTTCATTTGGTAGCTACTTTTTTTGTTGGTTTTTAGCTTATAGTGAAGGGATGTTCCCAAAATAGTTGATGTATTCCTTGACTTCTCTTCAAGTTTTGTTTACGTGTATTTCTACTTCTCTTTCTATGTTTGTGCCTATTAGCATCATCACATGTATGGACTCCGTTAACTTTCTGTTGCGTAATGTTTGCTTAAAACCTGTTCTTCAGTAAAGTTATGCATTTCTATGGTTTCATACTATGTATGTGTGTGTGTGTGTGTGTGTGTGTGTGTGAATGCTTACAGTGAGTTGTTGCTGGTGCTCCAGAATGAACTAGATCAATGGGTGTGCTCCTACGCTGTACCTCCTCCATTTTCCCCTCATTCTCTGCTGCCTTCTCTCTTCCAAGGCCAACTCCTAAGCAAGGTGCTCGCTCATTTTTAGTAGTAGTAGTAGTAGTAGTAGTAATCTAATATCACATTTAGCCAATAAGCCAACAGCTATATCCCTGCTACTCTGATACCGATACAACTTTTGAGTTTGTTCAACTACACACTGGCTTCCTTCTGGTCTAACTTACCATTGTATTGTATGCAAGTATATAGCTGTCAATATAGAAGATACATTATTTCATTTAATTACTCCACAAATAGTGAAAAATAATGTAAATATCTAGCAGCAAGCATTGGTATACATTAGGTTAGGTCTGGTGAGTTAGGGCATGTACCATAAGTATATTTTAATGGCTAAAAATGCTGCATTTTACAGATACTTTTTAGGTATGGCAGTAGTAATAGTACTAGTAGTAGTGGTAGTTTTTGTTGCTAAATTTAAAAACCTATCATGTAATACAATTACTATTTTGCAATGGAAAGTATCATCATAAAAATGTCCATTGGTACCCATCCCATAATGTTGTACATTGTATTCAATAAGAACTTTAACTCTTTGTGTCTGAGTTATCAGAGGTAATTTCTTGTAAAGAAAAGCTAGTGGTATTTTGAACTCCACCATCAGTGTCTTCTCCTTGTGCGTGGCTTTCTTGAGGGACGACATTATCTGTGGAGCTTTCCTTAGACAGGGTAGGGAATAGTTTTAAGAGAAGAGCCCTAGCAATTGCCATTTCTTGTTCTCTGGCTGTCTTCCTGTGCCAAGGGTCATTACCATTGTTCCTTCTTTGTTGAGTTTCTGCCTCAGCCAGTATCCACAAGAAGGAATGTGGAGTTTTACTAGCCCACCAGTACAGACAAACAGACAATACTGCACAAATGGTAAAAACACTGATAAGGTTGAGAGGTCCAGGAAGGAGGAGGGAGTTCTGTTTGACAGGTAAAAATGCATAAAACAGTGCAATGAGACCAACGTATCCACAGAGTAAGAACAGAGTGACCAGCTTCACTGCAAGATGGAGGGACATCCGATGGCGACAGTTCTTGTGCATGCGCTTGTCTAACAAGTAGGACACTTGTGTTAGAACGGCAGACATTGTAATACCAGCCAGAGTGTATAAGCCCGCCATGTGGATGGCATGCCAAATGTTGTGGACACAAGCTACAAGGATGTAGCAGGAGTGGTTTACGATGCAGCAGAGAGGGAAGAAGATGCTGTAGTTGGCAAACTTCCATATGTTCCTGGTGCAGGCCATGATGGCCAGACATATCAAGGTCAGAAAAGCTATGATAGCATCTAGTATGAGAGTCACAGTTGGCAAGGAAGATGCTACTGCTAACTCATCTTCTTCCGAACAGAGATAAGAAAGAGCTGGTTTGTTAATGTCTGACATTATTATAGTATTGTATATAGAGGCTGCCGATAGGGATAGGATATAGAAGACTGCAACTAGAGAGAGTATGACCTTGTTTTGTAATGCCTGACGATGCTGCTTCTTCCTCTCGCCAAAGTCTGTCCTTGTAAAGTGGATCAGCTTCATATCCGTGAGGTAGACAGACGAGGTCAAGACAAGTAGGTAAGTAGTTATTGGGATGACTACGAAGGACACGTACAGGTAGATGCTTCTTCTTGATGATGATGTCTGGCATTTGTCTTCTTCGCTGTTCATAGCAAGTGCTAATGCAGTGCCGAGCATGGGAATCCTCGAATAGGCTGGCAGTGCAATACCACTTACTGCAATGGATGGAAGCTGTCAGAGTAGGTGGGGGAAAAGAGCAAAACAAAACAAAAAAAAACATTAAGATATATATATGTGACCGTCTACAGGAAAACCAGGCACAACGCGGCACCCTTCGAAAAAAAATTTTTTTCACTTACAGAGTTGTCGGCGTCCAGATATTGAGCTCTCCAAGTTTTATCGTTGTAGCTTAAGTCGTTCCCACTATAATAGACCTAACCGTTCCCTTCCGTCGGCTTGAAACAATACATTTTTAAGAAATCGATCGATCTTTTCTCGATATTTACGCACGCTGCGTTGTGCCCGGTTTTCCTGTAGACTGTCACATATATATATATTATTTCTAATAATAAGTCTATCTGCAGTGCCTGGCAAGATGTAGTAATTTGGTAAGCTTCTAGATAATAAGTATGCAAAGGTTAAAAGCAAATGTCCCAGCAAGAAAGGAAGGGATACAGATATTTCTAGTTATAGGTGCTACAAAGCTAGACTGTGTACATTTTTAGACTTCATGGTACTACTCTACACTCTTACTCTCTCTGTAAGCATCCTCATGGAGTTCTCTGGGACACTGTAGCAGTCATAACTCAAGTTCAGGTGCAGAGAGGGACGTCGTGGGTTTGTATCATCAGAGAAAAAGAGAGATGAGAATTGGAAGACTTGTGGCGGGTGGTAGAAGTAGAAGGAGGAGCTAGCCCATAGCCATGCTTCAGTCCCGTTGGAGAGCTCTGTGCTGTTTACTTCAAAGTAGTGATAGAAAACTGTCACCAGAGAGGGTGGAGAGTGATCTAAATGAAGAAAGACTTGCTCTAGTTGCTGCCGATTCTGATCACTCCCAGATATTTGCTGCAGTAGTTTGGTAAAGTTCGTTCTGCAGGCATGGCCTCCATTGGCTTTGCAATAGATGAGCCATAGAGAGCAGAAAATGAGAGCACTTCTGAAGGTCATCACGTCATGAAGACTGTTGTTGCCAACTGACCATGAAGTGATGCTTGGTTTTATTCACGGTTTTGTTATGTTATTTTAGGCATTGTATCACAAGCATAGCTTCCACTAGGATTCATAGCTGAATGAGAGACTCAGTAATGCCATAACAGTGTGTGAGGTCGTTTAGAAAACTAAGATGATGATGATCATATTATTATTATTGTTGTTGTTATTGTTATATTATTATTATGTAGGTAACATATAGTGGATGTGGCCATTGTTCTTCTATCAAGGAACCCTTCTGGGATCTTTCTCTTGATTTTCCAGAACAGTATGTACCAACATTACTCAATAACGATAAGGTTTCCTTTATGATCTTTCTATCAATCACTTTATTACTTTAGGTTTCAAGTTTCTACCAAATCTATTTGCACCAGCCTGACTTTACAAGGTGAATTTGTTTGTCTTAATCATATAGCTACTCTCTAAACTTCTTATTATCTTCAGAATTATTGGAGAAGTTCATAGAACCAGAAAAATTGGAGGGAAAGTTGTACAGGTGTGACCAGTGTGATGGCAACAGTGATGATAACTTGCAACATGCACAGAAGCAGCTGCTCATTGATGTTCCTCCTGAGGTAAGTGGAAAAGAGAAAGTATTAGGACTGCTTATTAGCTGGAGCATTTTAAAGTTGCAACCATTTGTTTCTGCCTTCAGGTCCTTCGATTTCACTTAAAGCGCTTTTACTGGTCCAGCCGAGATAGACACAAGATAAACACTCACGTCTCCTTTCCTCTGTCCTTGGATATCCAACCTTACTGCACCACTGGCCAAACCTCATCATCATCATCATCTTTACCTACTCTCTCCTCAAAAACAGCTTCCCCTCCAAAATTATCGGTTGTCATTCCTCCTCTACCAATCCATTCATCTCTTTCTAAACCCAAGCCATCAACTGGTGCCCCTCAGACTCCCAAAGTGTCATTTGATCTAACCCCAGCAACTTTCACTTATCTCTCAGAGCAATCCACTGCGAAATCATCACTGAACCCTTTCATCTATCCATCTTCAATGGTAGTTAAAATACCTCTGTCAAATGTCAAGTTATCTCCAAAGTGTGCATCTCTGAAGGAATCATTCACTAATGCTTCAAACTCCGGCAACAGTACAGCAAACAATACTGGCAAACTTAAAGTCAATGAATCTCCATTAAAATTGGATCATGGTAACTCAGTCTCGAGTTCTGCTTCAAGTGCTGAGCAGGAGGGCAGGCTGCGCTATCGGCTGTCCAGTGTAGTCGTCCACCATGGAACGGGATTCCAGTGTGGTCACTACACAGCTTACTGCTGGAACAGTGAAGCTGGTGAGTTGTTCAGAAAGTTAACCAATAGGATGCAGTTTTTCTAAACATTGAAAGCTATTGGTGGGCACTGAAATTCCTATGAAAGTGTTGGTGGACAGCTTCACAAACATCAAGATATAATTATGGCAGCCATGCTTGAAAGAAATACAGATTGTCAAGCATTATTTATTAGAAAGTTTTAAACTTGACTACAATGAGATTGTTATATTGCTGCAAACTATTTTAATTTATATGATGTAACCGTGTATAAGAAGTGTGTTTGTTTTTCTGTTTGTTTTTTACTCCACAGAGTCTTGGGTGCACTGTAATGATGCCAGAATTATTAGATGTACTGAGGCAGAGTTGCAAGCCTGCCAAGCCTATATATTATTCTACTCGAAAGACAAGCAAGGGGAGAAGGATGGAGCATTCTCCTTGTCTGAGCCTGGTTCAGCAACTTTCTTGCCTGAACCTGGTTCTAAAAGAAGGAAGTTGGAGTAACACAGCAATCCTATTGAAGTGTTGTTGTTTTTGTGTTCTTACTGTTCTGAATATTTATTTGCTTTATCTTAATGAGTATACTATTTAGTCTAAAAACATTTTTGAAAACCTAAATACCAAATTTTGCTGCCAAATCACACACCACTGACCTTTTCACTTCAAACAAAATATAAATCATCTTAATAACAGCGAGTTCACACACTTGCTACAGCAATCACTCAGCATTCACACTGCTGACATTCATTCACACTTCAAGTAATGTGTAGTATGGTGTTTTTTTTATGTTTGAATAAGGGAAATTGAGAGAACACCTCAAATATACTGGACCAAAAGACTAACGAAAGAAGGGCAAAAAAGCAATAAAAACGAATTCTAGCTAGTTTCTTAGCCTGTCAACTGACAGACAAGATAAGCGAAACAATTACTACATGTTAGTTAGCAAGGTAAAGTATTATAGCATACTAGGTAAGTATCGTTACTACTTAACACAATTTTTTTTCTTGTATAACGAAAGTATACTTCTTCTTTTTTTCCGGTTTGTTTAGAACACGTGAGTAATGTAAAGAGCGGCTTTCTAACAAATCCAGGAACAAATCCAGGGGGAGAGACTTTCCAAGCTGCTAGTGCTAATAGAGGCGAGGCCCGTTGAGGAGGCTGCGAAAGGGAGGAGTGCTGAGCCGGGGCTACGCTTTGTAGGCTGCCTGTTGCGAGGCGGAGTGGAGTGTATTGACGAGTGAAAAGCAGGAATGGCGGGCAGGCGAGGACCTCCTAGGAGACGGGCCCCACGAGGTCGTGAGTACCAGTATCCAGGTAAGTTTCCACTGGAGGTCAAGCTGGTGGTTACTTTACTAATGCTGCATGGTAGGAAAAAAAATTTTTCCCTGTTCTATGCTAAGTGGTGACTACCAGAATTCAATTAGTGCAATATTCAGCTGGTGAGGACAAGATACTATTTGTGTAAAAGCTTTTTAAAACAATTTGCAATAAATTAGTAATCCAAAGTCTTGTTCAAATTTGCTCTCTAATTTTTGCATCACACTTTGAAAATTTAGGGGTATAGTCTTTTACTTTACCCAAAGTAATTACATTTTCCGAGGAGATATACCTCTAGCTTCGTAAGCTTGGGGGGAGGGGGGGGGGTGACAGTAAGTACAAGGTGAAGGCTTTCTCAATGGTATCAGCGAAGAGCTATGGTTATCAAATTCTTCTGCTTATTCGTTTTAGTTTCGGATGACATTGGCAGCAGACAGCTGGATCTGGAGGGCAAGTCTCTGTCTATAGAGCTCAAGAGCAATGAACAAGGCATGTTTGTCAAGATCCTGGAGAGCCAGGGCAATGCCAAGGGGAAAGTGATCATGTCTGCTGAGAAGGCACGAGAATTTCGCTCCATCCTGAATGAGTTTGTGGCTGAGTATGAGCGTTTGCCGCAGGAGGAGGAGAATACCGGTGGATCTGAGAGACTGAAGACGTGAGTGTGTGTGTGTGTGCAGGGTTTGGGAGAACAGAGGGTGATCTCTCTGTCCACTAAATAGGCTTTGGATTTGCTGCTTGTGAACACTTTTTGCCAATAAAGGATGGTGACAAGCATGCACACTTGTGCACACATGTGAGGGGGGGGGGGGGCAGTTTTAGTGTTGTGTGGGTGTGGGTGTTTTTTTGGGGTTTTTTTTTAATAACCATAGTAGTACTGCTAAGTATGCATTCGAGTTTGAGTTCAGTAAGGGATTTGTGTTATCCATGGTCATTGGTGTAGGTGAGGGTTCCAGGCATAGTTTATATAATAAGTAGACAGGTCAGTTTTGCCTGGCTGACTGAAGAATAGAGAGCTATGCTTGGTTGAAATATAATAGCCTGTCAAGTTAAGTGTGGGCGTGGTTATCATGAAGATGGAAGCCTTTAAACTGCTGAGATGAAGTTACACTAAAGTTCCATATAACCTCAAGTTACACCAAAGTTCCATAGAACCTCTGCTGGTTTACTACAAGCAGTTGACCATTACAATTTTGTTAATTTCCATTCTGTAAGTCAATGTTGGTACAAACAGAATGCAGCACCTGATATAGGCTGTGGGGTGGGTACTTACATAAAGTGTTGAGGATTGTTTTCCTATCTTTCCTTGCAGTGGTCAGTATGGTGAGATATTTTAGTGGTAGTTAATAAAGTGCCTGCAGTTTCCTTGCATAATATAAAGTTCAGAGATACTGATTGAAATTTGTGCAGGTCAACTATCGGCATTTGCTGAATTACCTTGGGTCTTTATGGTGTAGTTGATTAACTTGCCAATGATCTCCCTTCATGTTAAAGAAAAAAGTGTGAGGAAACAATTGGTTGATTTTTTGTGTGTGACTAAACTTGTGTTGGAGAGGAAGTGGATATAGAGAGAGCTACTCCACATAGCTGGAGCTATGGTCACTCTACTGGCAGAATATGTGGTGCTACAGTTAGCTGTGAAGGTGGTGAAGTCATTCAATTTAATATTCTTGAAGATGTGTATCTGCATCACAGCACTTGCAAAATAGTAGCCAAATATTGCATACAATATTGATGCAACCAAAAATAGAAATAGGGCTGGCTTTGTTCAGGAATTTCTTACCTTCCTTAATATTTATTTTAATTAACATTCTTAATTATCTTTCCCAGGGAGACCTTCTCACAGGGAAGGCGTCGGTTTTACGTGGACCTTCGCCAGAATGAGCGTGGTCGCTTCCTGAAGGTGACTATGTTGGCCGGTGGCAAATCATTTGTGGCTATCCCGGGCCCGTGCATCGCATCCTTCAGGGACAACTTAATCTCTCTCTTGGACGAGTTCTCCGACAAAATTGATGAGAATCCCAGCGAGATTCCCCCGAAGGCGTCCCCTCCCTCCCGAGCACCTCCCCCACAGCAGAACCAGCAGCCGCAGGACTACAATAACACGGACACCAGAGAAGTGAAGGCAGGAGACAAGAGATTCTACTTTGATGTGGAACGGAATGACCGAGGAACGTACATCAGATTGTCTGAGGTCAGTAGTAAGTAGTCTTGTTGTTGTGAAGATACAGTCTGTTATTGTAACTGCCAAGTTTAGAAATTACATCTGGAAAAGGGTTTTCAATACCATAGTAGCCACTCGTTGCAACTTTATGACTTCAATTCCTCCCCCATTGTCTCACCATATATACACAAGCTGATCAAAGATTACTTGTGGTACTCTGATATGCCTATTCATTGGGCTAGTCCTATAACTACGGATGTGGTTGCATTAATTATTGTCTTTATTTTGCTTATGAAAAGAAACTTCATTTGTGTGTGTATACTAGTCTGTAATTTTCTATGTGGTATTGTGTGTGTGTATGTGTAGGTGTTGCGTTCCAGTCATCGTAAGAACAGGATCAACGTCCCCCAGAGTGCTTGGTCAGATATGGCAGATGCCTTCAGTGCCCTTGCCAAGGACTATCCAATGCCTTCTGGAGAAGAAAGCACTGAGAGCCAGTCTGAAGACTAAAAAAAAAAAAAGGGAGTTGGTTGACCGTGTTGTGTTGCTTTCTCAACCACCACCTCCTTTCTTGTTCCTTCTGACAGCTTATTTATTGCAGTAGTGACATGTGTTGTTGTTTACCCGTGGGCGGCTGTTGTGGGCTATGTGCCATTGTTAGCGTAATAATGTAATGGGAAAAAATTATTGAAATTTGAGTTTGTTGCTGTCTCCAAGACTTTGCATTGTACCATTTCTTACCTCTCCATACTATATACTGTACTCGTGTCTTCATTATGTAACTTTTGCATCATTTCTTATTTTGGTTGTTACTTTGGTCATGCATGTTGTTTCTATTTATGAGAATAAAGCACCTGTAAAAGAAATGAAAATTCACACAAAAGCTGGATGAAAGATGATATGAACTGAAGGAAGCAATGTGAGATGAAGGGGGCGGGGCGGGGCGGGGTGCAGTGATCTTTATTCATAGTTGAGTGAACACGTCATGATTTGGAGCAACACTTGGATTCAGCTTTTGGTTCTGATTGAGAGAGACTGATGTTGTTGGAATTCTTGCGAGACTGACTGCTGGACTCAGCATAGCACTTCTTCAATTTCCTAAAACAAACACAACCCACACGATTTTAAAGGGGGTGGGGGAGAGGAGTTGACAGGGTGACACTAGAAAGTGTGCTATCTAGTGTTCGCTCAGTTTGAACGTGTGTGCAGGCTAACGATCAGATAGGTTTCAGAACTTTTTTTTTTGGAAGTAATAATCTAAATTTCATACACAGAGCATCTCACCTGACTAACAGAAGCAGTGAGTTGCCAACATTGTAGCCCGTCTTGGCACTTGCTTCGATGAACTGAGCGTCATAAATCTGAAATTTGAAAATGGGTACACGATCATCACCACTCGTACTGGGTAATGGCGTACACAGCAGGCTAGTGGAATTTTCCCAGCCCATGATTCTCACCTTAGCAAACGTTTCCCCTGTCTCTGTAGACACTTCTCTCTCTTCAAACTCCTCTCTGTCCAGTTTGTTACCCACCAGGACCATCGCCCCAGGAACTTCACTTTCCTATACCACACACACACACACACACTTAAATTGAAAACATCACACATTAAGTGTGACCACTATTAGAAAAGGTAAAGGGTTAAGTGAGCACAAGTCTGTTGAGTATTAATCCCTTTACTAGTAAGTATTTTAAAATTCCTACCACAACCACTTCAAGGTTTTTCTTTTGTTTTTTGTTGTTGTTTTAACCATGATGTCCAAACAAGTGCTTCACTTGTGCCTAAGCTCTCTACTGTCATGGGGTACAGTGCAATGTTTGCTCAGGTCCTCTTGGAATGACATTACTTTAGGCCAACTTGAATGTCAGTCATCCAGCAAGCAAACTGTAGGACAGTTAGCTTTCATTATCCCTACTTCCTCTCTACTCAACTTCACTTCCTCGAGTCCTACTGCACATTAACTTAACATTGTAAAGAATAAAAAAAGACAGGTATGATATCTTTAAACCGAATTTCAAAGCTCTGAGAATTCACAATTCAAGATTTAAGAGTTAGTTCACCACTGATAGAGAAATAACTAGTGATGTGCTTCAGCACAACTGGCGAGCGAGCTGGTCTGACTGAAATTTAAATCTGAATGCTAGCTGCTAATAATTTATGTTAGTTAAATATTTTAGTTTATTGCTATTCTTTAGCAACACACACTTTTATACATACTTGTTCACTGGATATACCAGCACAAGACCTGCTTTGTATTCTCTTCTTGACTGCGACTATTGGACAAAGGATTTTCAAGAGGTAAGCAATCAAATTTCCTAAGATGATACGGGTACGGATCGATAAACTAACGGTTTTCATTTAAGCTAGTCGCCTATCCAGAGTATGCTCCGCTCAAAATGCTCTATTGTACCAGAGCTCTAGTAGATATAGCATTACGTTATATTCTCTTAGTGACTTGACTATTGCATAAAAGAACTCGGCTAACTTTGGAAAACCTAACTGCGAACATTTCTAGTTTTTTTTTTCCCTTTCTTTTCCTAGAATTATTATAAAGTCATTTCTCCCGAATTTCTTGCGCCCGCACTAATGTTTACGTTTTTAAGAAGCCTCCAGGGGTGGACACGCATTGACCTCTGTGAACTTCGCCATATATATATATATATATATACCAAAATCTCAATTGAGACTCATTAGTGAGAATCTCGTTTCGCTCGCCCAATTAGAAATGTACTCTGATGTTGCATCCTAGCTTAGCTCTAGCATTCACCAACCAATCGCCTCACATACTTGCTCAGAACTATAACCAATTAATAAACCCTTTCTAACTAATCGACATGATCCATGAAATTAATAACTTAAAATCCTTGCAGACCGAATAATTAGTTATGCACACCCATACTGCCACACCCTAGATCAGAGCCCCGCCCACCTTGATAGCATTGATCCAAGACTTGATGGCGATGAAGGATTCCTCCTGAGTGATATCGTACATGAGAATGACACCCTGTGCCCCGCGGTAGTAGGCCTTAGACACAGACCGGAACTGCTCCTGGCCGGCTGTGTCCCACAACTGGAGGGATATCACCATATCATCCACCTTCATAGTCTTGTGGTAGAAATCGACTCCTAAAGACAAACAACAATGTTACAGCTGCACTAACATCTCGGAACTTTGAAGTAAAACGCTAAATTGTCGAAGAAAATTCTTCAACTAAGGAAAATAATGAATTTCATTTTAGCCTTGCAATGGCTCTCTATTTTCCTATGAACCAGCTTGGATGAGAATATGTTCTTTTCCTGGAATAAGTACTTGGGGTAAATGTCTAACAAATTACTAACAAGAAAAGACCACACAGTGTGTAAGGAACATGAGAAGGACAGGGAAAGCATGGAGGACAGCACATCCACAGCAGTCAGTCGTGTAGCCATTTAGAACGCAAGACAACAAACAATTCCTAAACATTCAACCACATCATGTTGGCATGATAGGAATGAATTAATCATTAACTCCCATTCCAAAATTCAACAGTTCCAGTGAACGGTAGGTAATTTAGCTTACAACCCTAGTATCACTGAGGGAGAGGGGGGGGGGGGGGGGGAAGGAGGAGGAAAGGAGAAGGGGGAGAGTGTGACAGCATAGCCAGAATTATTAGTATTAGAATATTTAAGGCTACTTCCTGTAATCCTTAAAGCACAGTGAAAAAACAATCTACCAGGAAAAATAGAAAAATAACAACGACAACAACTTTAAAAAACAAAAACAAAAACAAAAAAACAACGAGGCAATCCAATGGTGGAATATATGCAGTAGATGTGGCTTCCAATCAGATGGTTACCTCAGATACATACTGCAGTTGTGACTAAAGAGTGAAAGGAGCTAATGAACAATAATCACAACCTTTAACTCCTCAATTAGTAACTCCATAATTGAGTTATGCTGGGACATTTAGTGGAGGGCAGTACAACAACAAGTGAGTATTTGTCCATAGATGCCTTAGTCAGTACAGCAGAGTATCACTCACTCACTCACACGAGACACTCTAGTCTGTTGGGGTTCTGTCAGCCAAGCACCAGCCACACTGTCAGGACAACAGATGACCTTCATTCACTTTACTTGCACAATAACTTCCAGAATTGCTTGCCATGCGCTAGATAAGTCTTTACTGAAGTCAGGAGGTGCTACTTCCTACGTTTGTTTGTATTCAACGTTAAAAAAATAATCAACTTTTAAAACCACAAGTGAGCGAAAAGTGAAACTATGTGATCTCCAGAGATAACACACATTAAATATATCAATTTAATAAAAACTGAAATCCTGAGCTAAGCTTTAGTCAACAAATCGAGCATGTTTGAGGCTATCTCATTCTCCCTACAGACAAAGTCACACAGAAACACGTGCAGCAATTCATAAATTTCCCAGTGAATGAATAACTGCAATGTTGAATTAGTGAAGTGTACAACCACAGGTGAGAACCGTTGGCCCTACGGGTGTTAGGCACTCTTTGAAACTGCTAAACCAAACTTCGGTTGGTGCTAGAGAGTGAGCCAGGGTCACACTAATTTAAAGAGTTAAGGTCACACTAATTTAAAGAGTTTAATAACAACTGAAAACAACAACAACAAAAAACAAAAAACACACACCTAGTTTCTGATGTCTTTTCAAAATTCACCATCATACTAACTAGTCACATTCATGAGGTAAGTGGATACTAGTTATTATGATGGAGGCCCTAAGGCAATATAATGTCTGACACTTATATACACTGAAGAAAGGACATTACTAAGAATTCAACCAATTGAATCTGGAACATAAAAAATAAAAAATAAATTATAATCAATAATAATAGCAAATTTTCTTGTTCTAACAGCCAATATTATTAAAACGAGAAAATTTGCTATGATTATAATTATTTCAGACGAGAATGACTGAATAAAAAAATAAAAAATGAAATTAAATTTAAAAAAATGAAATTATTTTTAAAAACCAACAAATCCCTCATTTCCTATCCACCCACACAGAACAACTCTATTTGGCACGAGTACTTTGTCCAGTAATGAGTGCGTGTTCGTAGGAATGCTCTATCAGCACTTCCCTCCTCTCTAGGGACAGTCTACATTCAACCATGAGCTGTCTATTGTCAGCGATTCTTCTCCATGAGATCACTGTCTGTTACTGCTGCTACACATAATTCTTCAGCTTAACAAAATTTCTTAATTTAACCCCATCATGCCACGCCCATCAAGAGGCTGGATTGCACCTGGGCAACAGGCAAATCCTGGGAACACAGTGCACACTGAAGTTGCACTCCCTAACATCTGAGACGTGTGATGAGGACATCATCTCGGACTATATACCGGTAGGGCCACCCTGTAGCCGCATGAGCCCCACCCTCTCAATAATAATAGTACTAATATAGTAATAGTAACAGAAGTTCCCCACTGTTCCCACCAGTCACTGCATCCTATAAAAACTATTAATATAAAACAGACTTGCAAGTCATACTCCACAAACTAGCCCCAAGGACAACAGCTGAGCCACAATTATGTTGCCTTAGCTTCTTCACACTCTGCACTGCCACAGTCCCCATCCATGCCCCTTGCTCACCTATAGTTGATGAATATCTCTGTGAGAAGAAAGCATTGCACAGTCTTATGAGATAGCTGGACTTGCCCACGTAGGAATTGCCAAGAATCAAAATCTTGAAAATAAAGTCTGGAGTCCCAGCATAGGATGTAAGAAACTCTAGAGGCTACAGAAACAATGAACAATATCCAGTTATGGCAATAGATAGCATTTTATAACTAAGAGAGTTACACATGCCTCGGGCTTTCCCGACGTAATCGATTCCTCTACCCCACTGTCTCCCTTATCGCTACCATTGTCGACCCCGCGGTTAAGACCGTTTGGCTCCATTTTCTTTTCTCGATCCACCTTCTACAGCGGGTACGCTCCGCAAGACAGCAGGAGTGTTAACTAAAGCTTCCCACTTTATTTACGAAAAATACTGAGCTCGTAGCTAAAGAAGGGATAAAGATTTCCGTTGTCGCAAAGCCAGTAGTCCGCGCGTGCGCTTTACAGTACGCGCACTTTACAGTACGCGCACTAATAAGAATTGGGTCGCGAACAATAAATACTTACTTGGTAGGCAGAGTCCGTCACTTCAGCTGGAAAGTGACCAACAGGAATCTCGTCGTGGGCGGGGCTTCCCGTTTCAGCAGCAAAAGAGACACCTTGATCATCTCCTTCCACTTGAATGCTGAAGCTAATGATTACAAAATTCTATAAAGTACTATTTCAAACATACAATAAACTTAGTATATTATTGTGACCTCTTGAATAAATAATAACAACAACAAACACATTTACAGCTTATTTTATTCACTATTCTGAATTTCAAATCCCCAGAATCACTTCCAGTAGAAATTTGAGGACAATCTGTTGCACTATATTTGGAAGTATCCGCCCACTCACTCGTGCATGGGAAAGAAGGTGTGTCTCTTGGAAGCAGCAGTCCGACCTATGACCTCTCCCCCACCTTCCTCCAAGTCCTCCAGCTCAGCTAAATTAGGCAAGCTATTGGAGCGCCCCAGAGTCGCTCTCTGCCCCTGACTTGAGGGAGAAGCTTTGGCAGGTTTTCTTCGCGAGGGCTTCCTCCTTTTGACGACTGTTCCAGACCGATGAAGCCTCATAGAAGGCTCACCAGCTTCGTTCCTTTCCTTGTGCTTCCTTCGCATGAGTGGAGATACGATTGCGTCTTCGATCCTTTCTCCGTGCTCCCCCGACTGGTGGCGATACCTGGTAGTGGCCAGTAGGTCCGGCTGAGCCACGCCCCCTCCACCATATTCCTGCTCCTCCTCCTCATTGCCATCATCTGCCAGGTTTCTCGCGCTATGTGCTCCTAACTGCTCCCTAATTATATCACAATAATTAATGCCAGACCCTTAAAATATGTACACTACTACAAATTATTTATAAGAATAATAATCATAATAATAATAACTACTATAATAATAGTACAAAAATACTACTAGCAATAATAACAATAACAACATAACTATATTAAATAATGATGATGACAATTATAGTAATGCATCTAATAATAAACAATAATAATTATTTTAATAATAATAACAATAACTATATTAATACTACTACTACTACTAATGATAATAATAATAAATATGCCCACTGAGTAGTTCAACGCATGACAAGTAAAAACACTGACCTCAGTTTGGCAATTTCCTCTTCATAAGCTCTCTTTTGTAGCAGTAACTCTTCCTCTTGCTGTGTCTGACTCCTACAGTGTGAATATGGTCACAGTGTGAACATGGTCACACCTTACCATACTAACTATGTCCCTCTTAAGATAATCTTACTTCTGCTGCTCCGTTAGTTCCTTCATCGCTTTTAGTTGGCGAGATGCTCTCGTCTCCTCCAACATCTTCTCCGATTTCACCAACCTCTCCTGCAACTCCTCCTTCTCCTGTAACAGAAGGAATTTTAACATAATGAAGGTGTCACTATCACATGAGTCTTTAATAATAATAATAATAATAATAATAATAATAATAATAAAACAACAATAATAATAATAATAACAATAATAAACCTTCAGTTAAAATGGCTGTTTTATAGCTTACCATCCACATGACCATCTAATTAACCAACTACAGCTAACAACAAATTGCACGTGGGATTAGGCGCATTCCTTAAATAACCAAGCAAGCTCCCCGCCCTCCTCCCTGCACCACCCGCGAATAAAATATACTTCATCAACACCACAAATTAAAGAAGTTGGACATCAAGCAAGATGAAGTCATACTCTGCACTTGATCCAACATGCTGGAATTCATTCTATTTTCTCACAATGTTTACTAACAAACCTTCTTTCCATCTCCTAAATAAATTAACCATAACTTTCATAGTAATTTACAGACCACAGGTTCCTTGATGGGATTCTGCTTTGATTATGTTACATGTTTTATTTAACTTTGCTATAAATTGGTAAAGTGTCACTACTTAAACAATCAACTAGATGAGGGACCAGGAGAGTGAGAATGACCAACTAGTACATGCACTAATTATATCTAGAGAGGTGCTAATAGGTCGTTGACCTTGTAAATTATGAGGAGGTAAATATATTATTAAGGAAGGCTATTCGGTTTAAACGAATGCAGCCAGGAGTAATAGAAGCAGTAGGGCTTTTCACTCCCTTTGAAAATTATTATGGCCTTCAAAGGCAATATTTGCCACAAATTTTTCATCAATTTTATGGAAATTAAAAGTCCCACCCTGAAATTTCAAAAATGTTGATTTAACCCCTCAAGTTTCTAAAAATAACTTGGTACAAGGTGGTGTGTTATAAATAAAAATTTGTATGTGTTTTCTGCTTTACGCCTCATCATCTTATGAGCAGTCACAAATATATAATTCCTCCCGTCACATCCCTCCCCACAAGCCACTCCTCCCATCACATCCCTCCCCATTTGCCACTCCTCCCATCACATCCCTCCCCACATGCCACTCCTCCCATCACATCCCTCCCCACATGCCACTCCTCCCATCACATCCCTCCCCACATGCCACTCCTCCCATCACCTCCCTCCCCACATGCCACTCCCTCAATCACATCTCTCGCCATATGCCACTCTTCACCCCCCCCTCCCCTTCCCCCATTTAGTTGAGATTTCCTCTTCACTGAGACTCCGAATGACTTCAGTTCAGTGCAAGCACCTCACCTTGTAGCTACCACACCAATCCAGACAGCTTGTCTTTCTTTCCAACAATAACATCCAACAGTGTCCGTTCAGAGTGTTGAACTACAACCCCAGTCATTGCTAGCTAGATCTTCCAGCCATTGCTAACTAGTTCTCACAGTCATTGCCGGCTAGTTCTCACAGTCATTGCCGGCTAGTTCTTACAGTCATTGCTAGCTAGTTCTCACAGTCATTGCTAGCTAGTTCTTACAGTCATTGCTAGCTAGTTCTCACAGTCATTGCTAGCTAGTTCTCACAGCCATTGCTAGCTAGTTCTCACAGTCATTGCTAGCTAGTTCTTACAGTCATTGCTGGCTAGTTCTTACAGCCATTGCCGGCTAGTTCTCACAGTCATTGCTAGCTAGTTCTCACAGCCATTGCTAGCTAGTTCTCACAGTCATTGCTAGCTAGTTCTCACAGCCATTGCTAGCTAGTTCTCACAGCCATTGCTAGCTAGTTCTCACAGCCATTGCTAGCTAGTTCTCACAGCCATTGCTAGCTAGTTCTCACAGTCATTGCTAGCTAGTTCTCACAGTCATTGCTAGCTAGTTCTCACAGTCATTGCTAGCTAGTTCTCACAGTCATTGCTGGCTAGTTCTCACAGTCATTGCTGGCTAGTTCTCACAGCCATTGCTGGCTAGTTCTCACAGTCATTGCTGGCTAGTTCTCACAGTCATTGCTGGCTAGTTCTCACAGTCATTGCTGGCTAGTTCTCACAGCCATTGCTGGCTAGTTCTCACAGCCATTGCTGGCTAGTTCTCACAGCCATTGCTGGCTAGTTCTCACAGTCATTGCTGGCTAGTTCTCACAGTCATTGCTGGCTAGTTCTCACAGACATTGCTGGCTAGTTCTCACAGACATTGCTGGCTAGTTCTCACAGTCATTGCCGGCTAGTTCTCACAGTCATTGCCGGCTAGTTCTCACAGTCATTGCCGGCTAGTTCTCACAGTCATTGCCGGCTAGTTCTCACAGTCATTGCCGGCTAGTTCTCACAGTCATTGCCGGCTAGTTCTCACAGTCATTGCCGGCTAGTTCTCACAGTCATTGCCGGCTAGTTCTCACAGTCATTGCCGGCTAGTTCTTACAGTCATTGCTGGCTAGTTCTCACAGCCATTGCTGGCTAGTTCTCACAGCCATTGCTGGCTAGTTCTCACAGCCATTGCTGGCTAGTTCTTACAGTCATTGCTGGCTAGTTCTCACAGTCATTGCTGGCTAGTTCTCACAGCCATTGCTGGCTAGTTCTTACAGTCATTGCTGGCTAGTTCTTACAGTCATTGCTGGCTAGTTCTCACAGTCATTGCTGGCTAGTTCTCACAGTCATTGCTAGCTAGTTCTCACAGTCATTGCTAGCTAGTTCTTACAGTCATTGCTAGCTAGTTCTTACAGTCATTGCTAGCTAGTTCTTACAGCCATTGCTAGCTAGTTCTTACAGCCATTGCCGGCTAGTTCTTACAGTCATTGCCGGCTAGTTCTTACAGCCATTGCTAGCTAGTTCTTACAGTCATTGCTAGCTAGTTCTTACAGCCATTGCTAGCTAGTTCTAGTCATTGCTAGCTAGTTCTCACAGTCATTGCTAGCTAGTTCTCACAGTCATTGCTAGCTAGCTCACAGTCATTGCTAGCTAGTTCTCACAGCCATTGCTAGCTAGTTCTTACACCCATTGCTAGCTAGTTCTCACAGTCATTGCTAGCTAGTTCTTACAGTCATTGCTAGCTAGTTCTTATAGCCATTGCTAGCTAGTTCTTACAAAAGCATGGATACTAGAAAACGGTCCCCATTGAAGTCAGCGGAGCGAGCTAAGGGGTTAAGCTAACATGAAAAACTATAGCTATAGAATACTGTAAGCTAGATAGTGTGGTTTTGATATAAAGAGCGACTGCATATCATACCTGTTCTACAAGCAAGTTTTTTAGCTCCTTGTTGAGCCCAGTCTTCTTCATTTCTTTTGTATACTCATCAGTTTTTTCTTCTGCTGTTTGGGCAGCTCTCTGTGCCCATTTTCTAGAATCTTTAACCTCTCTAGCTATTTCATTCTGCTAATCATTTCTATTGAGTTCAACAAATGCCCCGCCATGAAATGTTGCTTTGCCAAAGACTTCGTAACACATGCAGGAGCACGAGCAGAAAAGGGATAGATTATTAATTAAAGCACTAAATTAAAATGAAGACATATAATATATCTCATTAGTATACAGCTTCACTTGCTTCACTCCCTCTGCTGAATAAATTTGCCATCCAAAACAATAAGTCACAGGAAAAATAAACTATTGATGTTAAATCATTTAAAGACTGGCAGTGTAGATTTCTAGAAGCTAAAGCTTTGTGTATCTTCCACGATCTTCAACCTGAGTGTGTGCACGCACACATACACACATACTTGTACTAGGCATACCTGTACAGGAGTACTGATTCTCAATGATCACTAACACAGACAACCCCGCCCCCCCATCACAGCACACCCCCAGACAACTGACAATATTCCTAGACCACACCCACCAGACTAACCCCACCCACCCAAGGTGTCACTGACCTTGGAGAGGTCCTGGCAATGCTGCTCCAGCTCGTGTCTGTTCCTCTGCGTCTCCGAAATCTCCGTCTCCAGCTGGAGAGCAAAATGTGCGCACACATCAAGTCTTGCACTGAGCTAGCGTAAGAAAGGGAAGGGGCGGGGCAGGGCGGGCACAGCACCGATAAATACCATAACACAAACAAAAGCTCACACACACCCAACAAGTGTGAAAGGAAGGGTGGGAGAATGGGATGAGAAACTCTCACACACATACACACACCTTGGTAAGGGATAAAATGTGACCGGATTTGTGAAAACCCGGCTAAACGCGGCATCTAAAGTTTTCTAATTTATTCTACCAGTAGGCTGCACGGGGCCTTGGGATGCCTTCCTCCTAATTTGGAAGCTGTAGCACAAGCCATCTTCGCCCTACGCACTACAACACTTCAGTATTTTTGCTAAACTTATTATTGCTGATTTCGAAAAAACGCCCGGTAAAGGCGTTGCTAAGGTCAGGGGGCGTGCCTTGTGTCCGTATACTATTACTGCGTGTCTCCAGGACACTATGGAATAAATCGGTTACAGGCGGATTGAAAGAAGTCTAAAAGTCTTAATGCAGGGCTCCTTAAGAAACTATGATGACGAGAATTGCGTGAGTACGTGAATTATGTCGAATAGCAAGTGAATTAGTTAGCTACAGTTTTTTCCCGGCTGTTAGTGAAAAGCCCGCCAATAATTTCTTAGCAACTCTCCGTACACGAGTCCAACCGGCTAGTGTTTCTAGCCTCCTAGTGTGAGTTCTAGAGCACGCCAGAGCTTACAACTGCGTCACAAGCTAGAGCTAACTGGTGTCTATCCATTTCTGCCATAAAAAAAAATTCGAAAAAAATCGACCCATAAGGCTTTACTCGGTGATACTGAAAAAAATTGTTTGCCGCGTTTAGGCGGATTTCCCCAAATCCGGTCACAAATATAGCTTGGGAATTGTTTAAAATTGTTTTGCATTTGCTATGGCAGTTGGGGGAGTGGGATTAAATTTTAAAAGAGCCCCTCAATTAAAAATTAAATTTAAGCCCTCATTATCTCTTAGAACATCAAGAAAGGCACACTACCAGAATCCTGTGATATTCACATATCACAGACAGCAAACTACATTTTTAATTTTTTTTTCTTCTTATACATCAATAAAATGCATATGGACTAAGAGGAAGTTGTGAGCACCTCTCACTTGTACTGCTACATGACATGACATGCTACACACACACACACACACAGCACATGGTGATATACATGTGCCCCTACTGAAATACAAATAATGTAGGACAGGCGCACACACACACACAAACCAAACACACACAGGACATGGTCCTTACTGTAATAAACATAGAACCGGCAGACTCACACACGCACATACATACACACACACAAACAGTTATATACATCACATAACCATGGAGACCACAGTGACCTCCTCCCATCCCACATGTGTACCTCCTGCAGTTGATTCCTCACTGAGAACAGCTCCGACTCCTTCGATACTAACCTCTTCTCCAGCTTGGCTTTCTCATCTTGTCGGACCAAATGTGTCTACAACAGAAACAGAACATACATTTTAGTCAGGAATGAATAGTTAACAGAGGAAGCCAGCTCAAGCTAAAGCTGCTTTGAAAATACACAATGCTGAATATGTGACTTCCTTTACCAGGTTTAGTCAACTCTCTGGAAGGAATGGGTGCGATAGCGTGGGTTCATTCACTTCCTTATAAGGACAAGGTCTGTCTTCCTGCGCACATGTGTGTGTGTGTGTTCCACATGTGAAAACAAACTGATAACTGGACCAGCTGGCTCATAACCATGGAGGCGGGGTAGTTTTCACACCTCGCTCAGCTCGCACTGACACCTCATCGTAGTCTCTCTCGCTGCCATGGACAAGGTGTCAAGTCCAATGATGGTAGTTGTCGTTTTTGAATCAGTACATATAATGTTCTCCCATTTGGGGATCAAATAGTTCCCCCACGCCCCCCCGGGCTAAACACAATGCACTACGCTGACAACTCACTATTAATTGCCCTGTCACACAAACCTTCTTATCCTGGGTTCCATCATGCACACCTTTATATAGACAATATTACAACACCCCATCACTTGACCACACCTCTTGAAGTATGAAAACTAGCCTCAGCTATCATGAGATCCTAGGCTCAGCTATCTCGAGAGCCTAGCCTCAGCTATCTTGAGAACCTAGCCTCAGCTATCTTGAGAACCTAGCCTCAGCTATCTCGAGAACCTAGGCTCAGCTATCTCGAGAACCTAGCCTCAGCTATCTCGAGAACCTAGGCTCAGCTATCTCGAGAACCTAGGCTCAGCTATCTCGAGAAACTAGCCTCAGCTATCTCGAGAACCTAGGCTCAGCTATCTCGAGAACCTAGCCTCAGCTATCTCGAGAACCTAGGCTCAGCTATCTCGAGAACCTAGGCTCAGCTATCTCGAGAACCTAGCCTCAGCTATCTCGAGAACCTAGGCTCAGCTATCTCGAGAACCTAGGCTCAGCTATCTCGAGAACCTAGGCTCAGCTATCTCGAGAACCTAGGCTCAGCTATCTCGAGAACCTAGACTCAGCTATCTCTAGAACCTAGCCTCAGCTATCTCGAGAACCTAGACTCAGCTATCTTGAGAACCTAGGCTCTGCTATCTCGAGAACCTAGACTCAGCTATCTCGAGAACCTAGACTCAGCTATCTTGAGAACCTAGGCTCAGCTATCTCGAGAACCTAGGCTCAGCTATCTCTAGAACCTAGCCTCAGCTATCTCGAGAACCTAGCCTCAGCTATCTCGAGAACCTAGGCTCAGCTATCTTGAGAACCTAGCCTCAGCTATCTTGAGAACCTAGGCTCAGCTATCTTGAGAACCTAGCCTCAGCTATCAGCGCTATCTCGAGAACCTAGCTTCGGATATCGATTCCATTTTACACACCTGGATGTGGAGAGTTGTCTGAGCTGCATTGAGTTGACTTTCTATCTCATTGTCCAGTTCCACCGCCTCTCTCTTAGTGGCCCTTCTCTGATTGCTAAACAAACACACATATACACATCATACTCAACACACACACACACACACACACACACACACACACATTAGACCATCAAAGGTAATTCTACACACACACAAAGTCAAATGTTGTTGCCATAAACTATACTTCTAGCAAACTCTCTTCCTAACCCAATAATCTCTGCATGCAATAGTGCGCGCGTGTGTGTACAATATGTGTGTGTGTGCACAGTATGTGAGTGTGTGAGTGTGTGTGTGTGTACAGTATGTGAGTGTGTGTGTGTATGTGTGTGTGTACAGTATGTGAGTGTGTGTGTGTATGTTTACAGTATGTGTGTGTGTGTGTGTGTACAGTATGTGAGTGTGTGTGTACAGTATGTGAGTGTGTGAGTGTGCGTGTGTGTACAGTATGTGAGTGTGTGAGTGTGCGTGTGTGTACAGTATGTGAGTGTGTGTGTGTGTGTGTTTACATATGTGTGTGTGTGTGTGTACAGTATGTGAGTGTGTGAGTGTGCGTGTGTGTACAGTATGTGAGTGTGTGTGTGTGTGTGTGTGTACAGTATGTGAGTGTGTGTGTGTGTTTACAGTATGTGTGTGTGTGTACAGTATGTGAGTGTGTGAGTGTGCGTGTGTGTACAGTATGTGAGTGTGTGTGTGTGTGTGTGTTTACAGTATGTGTGTGTGTGTGTGTGTACAGTATGTGAGTGTGTGAGTGTGCGTGTGTGTGTGTGTGTGTTTACAGTATGTGTGTGTGTGTGTGTGTGTGTACAGTATGTGAGTGTGTGAGTGTGCGTGTGTGTGTACAGTATGCGAGTGTGTGTGTGTGTGTGTGTAACAATAACAACAAAACTTATGACTAAGGCAGGGCCGCATACAGAAAACAAACTCTGGAAGGGCAATAACAACTTCCTTAGATTTTAGGAGTGGCAATGAGAGAATACAGACACACTCAAAGACATTTGCAGAACTTAAATTAATGCATCATTCTGAAATGGCAGTCTGTAGTCAGCAAAATCTCTGCAATTATCTATTGACTTGGGCTTGAGCTAGGTCTATGAATTTCATTTAGAAAGTGTGGGATAATGTTGGCAATGTAGGTGAGAGCAAGTATAGTAAACTCCCACTACTGAAGTAAACATTAGTAACAACAACAATAACAACAAAAGAATCAATAACAACACAGTACAGCACCTAGTGAAATACTTGGGTTCCTTTGTTTGTTTTCTTTAAAAAAAAAAAGCAACAAAGCATTGTCTGTCATCGAGGATCAAGTGAAGGACTGCTTGCTCGTCATGCCACTCCCCCACTGCACTACAACACATGCCACTCCCCCACTGCGCTACAATACGGAATCTCACATATGACGTTGAAAAGCTATTCTCATTCCAATAGACCAATACAATCTTAACACATTCAAATTTCTCAACATTTAAAGATTGAGAAAATAGTAACACTTCAACTATGCACATAATGACCTTTACTAATTCTTACCAAGTTTAATTTCTATTTTATCTTTCTATTTTCTAGGTGGGTGTGGCTTTGAGTGAGTGAGTGAGTATGTAGTATTCTTTATCTTACATCAAAAGGCGATTCACATGCATACACAAACACACACACATTGTAAACACACACACACACTTCCACACTGAGTTTCTCTGCCGTATGTATTACCAGTTGCTATGAACGATAGAGACGGCCAAAGAGTCTGAGCCACCACAAGCTAGTGAAGCCTTAAGGTGCGTGCCACAATATTTACTATCTTCCACTGCAACAATGCCAAGATATCCAAGCTCCAACACTACCTCCATAAACACTACCTCCATAAACACTACCTCCATAAACATGGGGGAAAAGAAGCTACATTAGAAAGAAAGAACAGACACAAAACAAAACTTGATTAATTCAGTTTACTAGGCCTCCTCTGGTCAAGTTGAGAACTATTCTGAGTTTACTAGGCCTCCTCTGGTCAAGTTGAGAACTATTCTGAGTTTACTAGGCCTCCTCTGGTCAAGTTGAGAACTATTCTGAGTTTACTAGGCCTCCTCTGGTCAAGTTGAGAACTATTCTGAGTTTACTAGGCCTCCTCTGGTCAAGTTGAGAACTATTCTGAGTTTACTAGGCCTCCTCTGGTCAAGTTGAGAACTATTCTGAGTTTACTAGGCCTCCTCTGGTCAAGTTGTGAACTATTCTGAGTTTACTAGGCCTCCTCTGGTCAAGTTGAGAACTATTCTGAGTTTACTAGGCCTCCTCTGGTCAAGTTGAGAACTATTCTGAGTTTACTAGGCCTCCTCTGGTCAAGCTGAGAACTATTCTGAGACAGACACTTCCATAAGTTAATTATGTCATTACCTGTAATAGCTTACTCTTCTCTAAACACAAACCTCTTCACTTACAGGCTAGCTCTTATACACACACACACACACACACACATACATACATACATACACACTACTCACATGCACACACATTAACTCACACGCACACACATGCACGTATATTTTCTCCCGACATTTGAAAGTAAAAGTCCACTGAAGCAGCAGCTCACACATGCTAGCACACCAAGAATCTCAGACTAGTAAAAACAATAACAATCTCATACAAATTTACCCACAAACTCACACACACACTAAGTGCGCGAGTAAGTCCCGCACACGAGCACATACACTGAAACGCTCAAGCACAAATTCTCGCAAAGCGACAGTAATGCAGTCGAGTGCTCCCGTACAACTCCACACCACAATTTACCACTTACTGATGTTTGTCAACGACCACCCCTAACTTACCAACTATGGATCGTGAGCTGTTATTGCTGAGCTTGCAGTGACAACTATCTTAGCCACACCTACTGTGTGAGGTCAGTGTACTGATCTGTTGTTGCAAGTTATAAAGGCATACTGAAATACCACCAAGACTGCAACTCTATAGTTGATAACAGAAAACTTCTCTCTCATTACACCTAGTTTTCACAACTGCCGTGCTTTGCCATTGATTGTCTGTCTATGGGTATTCCTGGGTGTCTCCACTCCACCCACTTATATGGGTGTGTCCACTCCACCCGTCCCATAGTTAGTAGCTGAAATCCTGCCTTTGTGACACTATCTGATACGGGAGGGAGGGGGGGGGGAGGAGGGGGGGGTTAACCAACCCCTTATCATTGAGAGAGTGCCAGTCATGTGACTACTAACATAAACAGATAGCATTCATGTAATTTTCACAAACTACCGTAGATAGTTGAATAAAGATTCACACAGGTGGTCCTTTTAATGAAACTTAAAATCCCCTTAAAGTGCTCACCCCTTCCCAATAGCGAATTTTGTAAACGTACACAAATTTATGCTGTCTATTCCAAGTCATAGAATTATACTAAACTGTAAACTGTTGACACAGTTTTCATTATTACTAGCAAACCCTTATATTTCATTTACTCTGAATTGGGTGTGTATTTACTCTGAATTGGGTGTGTATTTTACCCCAGAACAATGGCTTGCTCCTAGCATCTACTCTGAATACCCTCAGGTAAGTAACAACCAGCATCAAAACACTCTTAGCTGTACAGTAGCAAGATTAGGCTGGCTGTGTGTGTGTGTGTGTGTGTGTGTGTGTGTGTGTGTGTGTGTGTGTGTGTGTGTGTGTGTGTGTGTGTGCGTGTACAATATATATTGCATTAGATGTGTACTAATACAATGTTGTGAACTATCAACTATCAAGTGTATTACTACTTGCTACTCACCCCTATCTGCCCCTTCACACACACACACACAAATACACACATTGATCCTCCTTCAGTACAAAGGCCTTCACAGTGCAGCTGCTTTATCTTATCCTCATCTCAACTATCCTCCAACAGTTCACTTGCATCTATCCTCTTGCATCCCAGACAGGACCAGCCCTCACTGTGTTTACTCCACCCACTGCTTCTATTTCCTACACCTCATGTTATTGTTTATTTTGTGGTCTTGAGATTGGTTCTTTAAGGGTGGCCGCAGATTGGCTCTTTAAGGGTGGCCGCACACCGCCTACGCAATTTTTTTTTGTTGATGGTTGCTATGCACAATTACTACTATTGTATACTTACAGGGGCTCCTCCACTACAACACAAGGACAAAGTACCTGCCGAAGGCGCCGCTCACTAATTTTTCTGGAAGAAATATCGGGGCTTGGTTATAAAACTTTGTAGCACTTTTTTGGAACGGTGCGGTAAGTTGGAGCTCTGCAATTTGGTGCAGCACTAGAGTTGCTGTAAACGGCCAAGACAACAAGAAGCTAAACTAAAACACCACAACTTTGCAAAGTATACTTCTGCTACTACTGCGCGATTGTTTCTGCTCGCGTATTATCTAATGGTGGGGTATTGGCGGGGAATAAATTAATGTCCGGATCTACAGTCAGTGCGCGTTGCTATGTGTGGCCACCCTTAATGTCACACTTACATGGTATGCTCACCTCCCACTCATGTCCCTCCTACTTAATACCCATCCTATTCATGTCCCCCTCCCACTCAGTGCCCCTCCTACCTGAAGTCATGCCCACCCAATGCCCCCTCCCCTCATCTACTCACTCCAGTGCCCTCTGTGCTCCCTCCACTTCTGACGCCACCTCCGACACGAAATCCTCAAAGTCCCCCAGTAGCTCGGGATTAGCTTCATGTAGTGCCACCCACATGTGCTCCATACTGTGCCTGCACACACACACACACACACACACACACACACAAACCTTCACACCAGTAAAAACATTGATGCTAATTTTCCCAGCATCCCATTCAACTTGAGATGTTTGTGTCCAATACTAAATGATATTCATGACCACACAGACATTTTTCCCCCCCTTAACTATGCAGATACAATTTCTACATAAAACTTTTCTCTAATATAATTTTTCAATTCAATTACACTAATCAGTTGTATATGTGTGCTGTTCACAGATATGCTTATATGGCACAACTAAGGCAAGAAAGAACAAAGTGAAGTGACCAACTCCTGCCTAGTCCATATAACAATTATATATATATATATATATATATACGTGCACACACCCATGACAAACCAACATCATCCACCCTCGACCCTCTCTCGCGGCATCTACAAGTGGTTTGAGTCCCCCCATCAATCAACATCATTACCAAATATTCCTCCAAATAGATGAAACCTAGATGGCATTATTCATCACATAGCTATACAATAGTCTTTTATATCTGTCACTCGACCCACCGGCCTGCTGTGACAGGTGACCCACTGGCCTGCTATGACAGGTATGTTCAAGGAAGATTGAGCAAAAACTCCATCAACTTAACTAACTTCATCGATTCATTCCCCCTCTGTCTCTCTCTTTTTTTTTTTCTTTTTTTTGAAACACTATAGGACTTTATTTACGCATTCTAGAAAAGTGGCAAATTTGGGCAACGGGAAGATGGGCTTCAATCTTTCACTTTCTTCAACTGAAATGAATTGACCTCAGCATATAACTGGAGAGTACAAGTCTAGCAAGGCACTGTAAACTGAAGGGGGGAAACCTCATGACACCTTAAATGGAAGACATCTAAGAAACCAATCATCATTACTAAAATGCATTCCGACAAGTGCAAAAATACTAACTATTAAATCTACCCATGAAATACTAAATTCATTCTTTCTTTTTCAGGGCAGTTGAAACAGCCCAACAAGCTCACCTATTATGAGAAGACAGGGCCGACAGCATACTCTGGAAGTGGGCAGAGGGACTAGATTTCTTCTTCTCCTCATTCTCCTCCTCATCTCCTCTGTACTCATAATGTTCCTCCATTTGCAGTCTCTGCCTCAGTGGCCCCATAAAGTGGGCAGGTGAGAACGCAAACATCTGCTGCTCCCCCAAACTTGATGGTGTATGGGGGGCCTCTTTCCAGAACTTAGCAAACCCAGCTATAAATTCTTCCAGTGATATTTCCCCATCTCTGTTAGTGTCCAGGTTTTCAAAGGCCTGGTCAAGCTGACTGGAGTTCATTTGAGACCCCAATAATCGCTTCAAGTCGTTCTTGGTGAGGTTGCCTTCATCGCTCTCCCGGATATGATCGAACAGCCATACCAGGGAAGGTCTCATAGAGCCCAGACTGTCAGAGGGGATCAAATGCGGCAGCTTCGGACTGCCTAAGCTGTCCAGACTGCTGGTGCTCGCCTGCCTCCTGAACAACTCCGTCATCTTCTTCTCCTTCTTCCACCACTCCCGGTTATTTAAGGGTCAATGCGCACTATCGTGCTATTTCCGCACCTCAAGGAAAAGCAAAAAGAACGTGAAAATAGAAAGAGATGGGGGACCCAAGGTACCTTCTCACGGCCGTCTGACTTTGAGTCCACCACAGGCATGCGTGAAAATTATACGACGCGCGGAAAAATTAAAGCAATTCCTCTAGCTTTGTGGTCTAAAAGACAGCGAGAGAGTGAACCTCAAACATACGTCCGGTCTTAGGGTACTGAGATTGCTTTATTACAGCTGCTATGGGTAAGTGCTTCCTCCCACATCACCTGTTATTGTGGGAAATTTTTTGACCCTATGAATTCAATTCTAGAGAGAAGCCCAAAAGGCAGAGGGAAACTAAAGAAAAGGGGCAGTTCAAATGTGTCCAAGACAAAAAAGGTTGGTATTTGAAATATTATAAATATTCTGTGAGTTAAGATGACAATATCATGCAGCCTAACGCAAAACGGCAGAAAGATGGGCCCCATGTGAATCAACAGAGTGTAAGTGCAATTATTTTGGAAGAAGCAGCTGCAACTTCTTCGTTCCATTGCTTTGGCTTGTTTTATTTTAGGGAGCTAACAAAGAGAATAAAAGGTCCAGTACAACTGCTGCAGCTGTAGTAGGTCTCCATAAGTCGCTGTATCCCCCTTCTCTATCCAACCTAAGCACTAGCAGGCTTGGGGGTTTGCGTACCTCTAAGGCAAAATTTTCGGACACAGTTACAGCAAGTAAGTATTATTTGAAGTGGAAGGGTTTTGGGATTATTTAGCCTTTTTTTTTGTCAAGTAAAAACTGTTATTCAAAACTGTAGTAAAGAGATGCATGCTATGCATAGGTTACAGTACACTTGAGTCAGTAACATGTATACTGGTAGTGTGCTAGCACTAGTGGAGAACGAGCTAGCCTAGCTATTACATAGTTTCAGCCATATTTTGCTTGCGTGGGCACTAGATTTATACGCCATAGAAGTTAAGGTAGGAATTGTCAATATTTCATCGATTGCAATTAATTGGCATGATGGTAGGTGTGGCTAGCCTCAAAATAATTCACCTATAACAACAGAAAATTTTAGTCCTACACAGACGATAAAATGCTCCTTGCAAACTTTTGATAGCTTTTTTAATGCCTGAGCACATGATTACATATATTTCAAACTTTTACATAGTAATATTATGACGTTTCAATCTCGTGAGATCTTCATGAGTTTTAAAAACACAATGACATGTATTTACCGTAAGCACAAACTGCGTATGACGCAAATAATTTAGATGAAGGATTTAATCTTATTTATTTACTTTTTATTTATTTGTTCATTTATTTATTTATTTTAATTCTTCTCTTTTTCCTTTATCTTCTATTATCACCTTTCTCTTTCCAATTTTATAGACATTCTCTTCATCTTGCGCAGTTTTTGCCCTTAGGGCAAAATGCATGCCATTGTGTTTTTAAGACTGATGAAGACCTTACGAGGTTGAAATATCTTTATTATGAATATAATATGTGAAAGTTTTAAAAAAAATGAATATATTACTATGTGGAAATCTACTTGTGTTTCATCTAGCAGTGCCAGGGGAAGATATGTAATATCTCTTCTTCCATTGTTTATGAGGACTATAATCACAAACAAGATGTTGCTATGTATGAAATTAAAGGTGCATGTGGTATAAGTTAGGTAAGCATAATTACAGGTTATGCATTTCACCAAAAATAATTCGTGAAATAAATCAGAGCATAGCCCATACTTAGCTGTAGCCATTGCTCTATCACCACTGCTTTTGCTTGAAGGCGGCGGAAATAGGATGAAGTAAACATCTTGCAGTGGAGTGACCCTCGTTGCAGTAACTGGACATATTTTTTCTCTCTAACAACAATATCTGGTCACTAATTGTTGTTGTTTTTACAGTGGTAATCCCTCGAATTCATAGTTTAGCTATTATATTTATATACAAGTCAGTGTGCAACATGGGGAGATAATTCATGAGCTAAAGGTGAGTGAAAATACAAGTGTGGGAGTGGAGTGTCATCTTCATATTGTAATGACAAATTTTTTTATTATACACTGGATATTTTTCCAAAAGAGCACCTTTACCTTCCCACTGTAACATTTTTCTCTTTACTTTTAATGTCCAGCAACACCTTTCAAATTCTTTGCCAGTCAAAATGCTCTACTATTTCCTGAATCACAAGGTATGTGCCTATCCAAGCTTCTTGCTAGAGAAGACTCGATCACTGAGAGTGCAAACCCTAAGCACTAATTAGGTTGTTCAAATCACTATGTTTACATAAGCGAGCATGGTTCTATTCTAAATGTCAGGTAAACTAATGAATGGGCGTGGCCATAAGAAACATTAATCATAGTGTCTACCTTTTCTCTCGGTTTCTCAAAAATTAAGCGGAAAAAAAAAAAAGTTATTTTATGCCTTCAATTTCCTGTTTAATAATCATTCAATCAACAATAGCAACAACAATACAACAAGTAACACAACTACAAGCAGCAAAGTGGCTCAACAATTGAGCTAGACTCTACTAAAAGAACTCCCAAATAATACAAGATTATAAATAGAAAACTGACCTGACCAAAGGTTATGAATGAGCCACAAGAAAGTCATGAGTCATAAATTAGAAACACATACACAGTTCACATTATAACACTCCTCCCCACTTAATGGTGGAGATTCAGTAACGGAGGTAGTCAGGTGTCTAAATGGTCGACTTCTACTCCTGAGGGAGGTACCTTGGAACTTGCGATGGAGGCAAAGGTTGCGGTGGGGCTTGACCTTGATTGGACAACTCGTTCGTGCCTTGCTCATGTCCAGTTCCATCATCAGGAAGTTGTAGGCAATCTCAAATTCATTCTCATCTGATTGTATTAAGTTGGTCATGTAATTCACCACACGAATGCATAACTTGGTTCTTTTAACACTTTGCCTTGAAATTCAGATGAAATAGTAACTCTACAGTAGACAATCACTTTCAATGGTAAGTTCAGAAGCTCAATTTTTTAACAGTGCTAACTCTGCCGACACCTCCCTCGGCCAACCTTGTTGAGTAAATTTCAGAACATTGCTCACTGAATCAGAAAGGGTGGCATGACGAATCTCAGAGATGACGACTGGACAGCTCTCTATCTGTGACATGTTAAATACTGAAACATCTTCAGATGGTTTTTCCTCACCAACTGCAGAGAGTGGAAGACGGGATAATCTGTCAGCATTTTTGTGTGCAGCCGTTGGCTTGAATTGAATATTGTAATTGTAGGCGGACAATGACAACTCCCATCACTGTAGTCTGGCTGCAGTGAGTGTGGGTATGCCTTTCTTCAGACCTAAAATAGCAGTTAATGGTCTTATGGTCAATAATGAGTGTAAAATGTCGTCCATAAATATATAGGTGGAATTTCTTGATGCCAAAAAATCAATGACGCTTCACGTTCTAGCTGCGAATAATTTTTTTTTGGCTGCGGACAATGACCTTGAAGCAAAAGCAATTGGCTTTTCAGAACCATCAGCATATCTATGACAGATTACCGCACCAATGCCATAAGCTGAGGCATCCCCAGCGAGAGAAATTGGCAATTTGAAGTCAAAATGAACCAATATACAAGCTGATGTAAGTAATTCTTTTGTTTCCTGGAATGCACGGTTACAATTTAAATCCCAATTCCATTCAACATCATTCTTGAGCAAACTGTATAGAGGAGGAGTGCTGGATGACACAGTTTTCATAAATTTCTCATAAATTTCTCATAATTTAATAGTCCAAGACAGGAATGTAACTGCTTACAAGTTTTCAGGTTGTGGGGCATGCTAAATAGCTTCTTGGCCTCCAAGGGATGAATTCCTTGTGAACTATTTGTATGACCCAAATATTCCACGGATTCCATCATGAATTCACACTTGTTACTCCTCAGAACTTCACCTAGATTATTGAAGTGAGCGTCTTCTGTAGGACCCATTTATACTAAAATATCATCAATATAACAGATAACGTTGGAATTCCTTGTAAGATGGTGTCCATTACCCTCTGAAAAATCGCAGGAGTGGAGGAAATACCAAATGGCATTACGGTGGTATAGCGGTAGAGCCCTTAATGAAGTAGTTGGAAACAAGGAAATTTAATTGCATTATAGTCCTACAAAGGAGATGACTACAGACATTCTCACAAAGCCTCTGGCTCGAGAACAGTTTTGTTATCTACGTGCTAAGACAGGAGTCACAGAGCCATGATTGAGGAGGAGTGTTGGAAATTATAACAATCATGACTCATTGCATCATTAATTATGTCATACATTGCGTTTTGTATCATGTGTCTTTTGATCAATCTGTATCTCGTGTCTGATTTTTGTGCTATTAATAATTATGAATTATATTGATGTTAGTTTGCTACTCTGTTAATCAACAGCATTAAATTTGTAGCAGGAAAAATATCCCATCCTGTACTAGACTAATGGCACAATAAAATTAAAAAAATATTTTAAAATTTTAGTATACCATAATAATAATTACAGGTGGAGGACTAAGTGGAACATTTAATTGTTACTGTTTAGTGAATGCTATTATAACATATTTTTCATGTTATTGTACCATAACATGTTCAAGTTAGTCCAGATAGGATGGGGCATATTTCTCCTTCCTATCCTAGCATTAAAAAAAAAAAGCTCATCCCAATAAACTTCATGCTTACTTGACATCAATTGGA